>ULTI01074209.1_pt1 | contig 32480 bp, 13 predicted proteins | sample 1957291 | NCBI WGS metagenome assembly ULTI01 (sample SAMEA4835725, study PRJEB28245) | human gut metagenome | biome: gut microbiome; material: fecal sample | place: Denmark | collected 2008 | reverse complement strand
TTTTTTATGAACTATTTCTTATCCCGAACTGGGGTAGTGATGTCAACATTACCTACGACGGAGTATATACGCCCGTGAAGGTAGAGTACAAGTCTGCATTGGACGCTTGCCGCAACGAACTCGATGGCGTGAAGAACCTCATCACCTCTTATGGCGACGAGATCGTGACCTACAAGACGAAGGTCATCCACCTCCTCAACGTGTTGATAGACCGCATGGGTGCTACCCGCACGGATATCATGGAGGCCAACAAGCCCTATGTTGCCCACGCCAAGGCAATGAAGGACCTTCAGAATGCCTATGACGCTCTGGTGGCTGAGCAGACCAGGGTGAAGGAGCTGATAGCGTCTTACCAGCATGCTTCCGAAGTGCGTGAATACTCAGATTGGGAAGGATTAGGGGAGATGTTCTATTTTGAGGGCGGCAAATCCTACATGGAGAACTACGAGAAGCAGTTCTTCAATGAGGCCAGTGAGAAGGCCGAGGTGGTCAGCGACGTCCTTGAGCAGGCTGCCAAGACGCTGGAGGAAGGCCCTGTGTCGGCCATTCTGACCGATAACCAGGTGGAGTCGTACAAGGACGGTTGCCTTAACGAGGCCTATGCGAAGCTTGCAACGGTAGAGGCGTTTGGAGCTTGGAAAGAGACACAAAGCGTGTATCAGGTCAATGTTAACAGCGCTCGCTACGCCATGGAGAACTCGTTCAATAAATCTGGAACGAACATCTATGACGAGGACAATACGCTGTGGGAACAGTTTAACAACTTGGAGCGCGCTTGTCAAAACTTCGACAATTATCGCAACTTCGTTGACATTTACCGCATTCTTCCCACGAAGGACATCAACGGAAATGCATGGCTGAATCCTGATGGTAGCGAGGCTTGGCAAAAGGAGATCAACTATTCGAAGGACGAGGAGTATGGCGTGAAGCTGGTCGCTGCTACGTCTGAGTCTTTGGTCGAGTCGATGAATGCTCTCAGAACTTCCATCGAGGAGAACACGTATGTACTCGGCGATGTCACCGAGGACGGCGTTGTCCTGACCGACGACTACCTCGCCGTGCTCAACGCTTTGCTCGATCCGGAGACCCTGGAGGGTGGCAAGGTATTTGCCGCAGCCGACGTCAACCGCGACGGCAAGATCTCCATCGCTGACGTGACCCTCATTGCAGCCAAGGTGACCAATGGTCTCTGGCCGTCGCTGGGTGGCACTCTGAACGCTCCGATGGTGGGATCCGAAAACCTCACCGTCTCGGCAGAAGACAACAACGGCGTACAGCGCATCGCCATCAATCTCGAAAACCGCAAGGACTATGTGGCTTGCCAGATGGACATCATCCTGCCCGCAGGCATGACGGTGGTGGGTGAGAGCGTAGGCAACCGTGCCAACGGCCACGCACTCTACTCCAAGGACATCGACGGCGTACACCGCGTGGTCATCTCCACGATAGAGAACAACAGCTTCACCAATGGTTCCGCCATCCTCTACCTCGACGTGCAGGGCGGCAGCATCGACAAGGTGGCGCTCGACAAGGTTATCTTTGCCGAGGCCAATGGCCGTGAGACGACGATCACGGGCAGTGATGCGACCGGCATCAGCGGCATGGAGGCCGAGGGCAGCCTGAAGCAGAAGATCTATACTGTGGGCGGTCAGTTGCTGGATAAGGTGAAGCAGGGCATCAACATTGTCCGCAACGCCAACGGCAAGACCCAGAAGGTTACTGGTAAATAATCATATACATCGGTAATTTTTTCTCAATTACGAGGGCGTGGTTGCCACGTATGTGACAGCCGCGCCTATTTTTGACAATAACAACGACAACATACATCTTCTAAACGTAAATAGTTATGTTTAAGATTACAACAAGTTTCAAAAGAATGGCCTTGATGATGGTCTTGGCCATAAGCGGGACGCTCTCTGTCCTTGCTGGCAACCGACTTGTGCTCAACGACGGTGGACCCATTGCTATCAAGCCGGGCGAGACGAAAGAGATCACTGTGAACCTCGTCAATGACGAGGTGATCTATGCGATGCAGTTCGATATGGACTTCACTTCCCCGCAGGTCGAGATTGTACCGGGTAGCTTCAAAATCAACGAGGAGCGCATAGACCGTGAATGCTTCATTGCTACGATGATCCAGCAGCCTGATGCGAAGTGGCGCATTGCCCTCCTTACCAAGGACTTCACGCCTATAGAGGGATCTGAGGGTGCGCTGGGTACGTTCAAAATTCGTGCTACGTCCAACTTCTCTTCTGCTGATAATGCACAGATTTTGTTCTCCACTTGCAGTGGAGGCGACCGTCAGGGCAAGAAGATACTCATCGATTGCCCCACCTATCAGGCTATCACGCCGATGGTGGGAAGTCTTTGCACGGGCGAGCAGGCGTTCTCTATCAAGCCTGGCGGTACCCACAAGGTGGACGTTGTGCTGAAGAACGATATTTATTTCTGCGGTCTTCAGGCCGACATCACGCTGCCTGAGGGATTGCATATCGAGAAGAAGAGCAACGGGAAAATGAATTTCCAGTATAGTGAGCGCTTGTCAAGCAATTTCGCCATCTCTTCCGGAGAGAAGAATGGCATCGTGCGCGTCGCACTCTCTTCTTTGCCTATTGACAAGATCCAGCCTTACAAGGATGGCGATGGTGTGATCTTCTCGTTCAATGTCGTGGCCGACCCGGACTTTGCGACGGACGAGAACTCTGCCATCGTGTTCTCCAATGTACTTGCTGCCAATGAGACAACGGAGTATTCACTCGACATCACGGACGCCCATGTCACAGTGACAAGTCTCAAGGCCATCAACGAGGCTGCCTATGCGCGCCTTACCGAGGAAGTGGCTGCCCTGCAGAAGGCCCTCGACGACGCCAAGGCAAAGGTGGCCGAGGAGTGCCCGGATGTGGCCGGAAACTACGCTGAGACGGTGGAGACCATTCAGAGCTTGATCAATGCCATCCGGTCAGACCTTGATGCCAAGAACGCCGACTGTGCGCTCACGGAGACTTCTACGCTGGACGCCGAGGCCGTGAAGGGTGTCAATGAGGCCATCGCCAAATATTTGGAGGAAGCTGCTGCCGCCCAGGCAGAGCATCTGAAGAAACTGGCTAACGAGGCCGCTTATGTCCGTTTGACCGAGGAGGTAGCTGCTGTACAGGCTCGTTTTGACGAGGTGAAGGCCACCATCGAGAAGGACTATGCCAATGTAGCCGCACAGTTTGTTGATACTGAGGCCGCTATCCAGGGCGATATCGACCAGAAGAAGGCAGAGCTGCAGGCTCAGTATGAGGCCGTGTCGCTCGACGAGAATAGCACCATCGACTTGGAGGCCATCAAGGCTGCTGTCGAGCAGCTTCTCGCCGATGCGAAGGCTGCCAATGCGAAGCTCGTAGCCAATGAGGGCGCCTATGTGCGTTTGACAGAGGAGATTGCTGCTGTACAGGCTCGTTTTGACGAGGTGAAGTCCATCATCGAGAAGGACTATGCCAATGTAGCCGCACAGTTTGTTGATACTGAGGCCGCTATCCAGGGCGATATCGACCAGAAGAAGGCAGAGCTGCAGGCTCAGTATGAGGCCGTGTCGCTCGACGAGAATAGCACCATCGACTTGGAGGCCATCAAGGCTGCTGTCGAGCAGCTTCTCGCCAATGCGAAGCTCGGCAATGCGAAGCTCGTAGCCAATGAGCTTGCTTATGTGCGTCTGAGCGGCGATATTGCCGCCGTGCAGGCTCGCCTTGACGAGGTGAAGGCCACCATCGAGACGGACTATGCCAATGTAGCCGCACAGTTTGTTGATACTGAGGCCGCTATCCAGGGCGATATCGACCAGAAGAAGGCAGAGCTGCAGGCTCAGTATGAGGCCGTGTCGCTCGACGAGAATAGCACCATCGACCTGGAGACCATCAAGGCTGCTGTCGAGCAGCTTCTCGCTGATGCAAAGGTCGCCGATGCGAAGCTCGTAGCCAATGAGGCTGCCTATGTGCGCCTGAGCGACGAGATTGCTGCTGTACAGGCTCGTTTTGACGAGGTGAAGGCCACTATCGAGAAGGACTACGCCATCGTAGCCGCACAGTTTGTCGGTGTGGAGTCCAGCATCCAGTATGACATCAACAAGAAGAAGGATGAGCTGAAGGCTCTGTATGAGGCCGTGGAACTCGACGAGAATAGCACCATCGACCTGGAGACTATCAAGACTGCTATCGAGCAGCTGCTCGCTGATGCCAAGGCTGCGGCAGAGGCTAACAGCATCGGTTCCATCCAGAGGCTGATGAGCGAGGGCGCAACGTTCTATACGCTCGGCGGCCAGAAGGTCGAGGCTCCTTGCAAGGGCAACATATATATGATCCGTCATGCTGACGGAAGTGTCAAGAAAGTATATATCAAGTAACCAATGCTTGTTAAGGCTGGTTCTAACAATTAGTTCGGGGACTTTCGAAACCATTGAGGGCGAAAGGTCTATCGGTCTGATTTTAGAGCCAGCCTTATGGTAAAAGAGTTTACCATACTATCAATTCCAGTTGAACCGGGGAAGTCAGTTCTCGATGTTTTGGAAGGTCTTTGGAAATCAAAGCGCAGTCGGCGAAGTAGGTGAAATGGACAGCGCATGCGTCGTTGCCTGTCGTTTGGATTCCTGTATTATCAAAAGACTTGCCCTGTCCCCAACAGGGCTACGATCGGTTTCTCATCATTCTGACTTCAAGGAAACAACCTTGGAAGTATAACTTCGTTTGGGGTTTTTACGCTTACTGAGGTTTGTGAAAATCTCGTAAGCTGTTTCCCTTTATGAAATTCATTCCATCGGTGGGATGACGAATGTCGACTGTGAAGTCGGGATCGTCTCCCACCGTTTTGCATCTATCCCCTACCCCCTTGCTCATGACCCAAACTGATAGCTTCACGAACAAAAAGGCGCAGAAAAAGCATCTACGAAATAAAAAAGAGAACTTACGAAAAAGACCCGTTAAACTGCTGGTATTCAAGATAAAACCGTAGTAAACAAAATCGCATAACCAAATCTAAACAAACTTTTTTTGATTTTTTCTCAAAACAGGGGTTACTTTCCCCTTTTTCTCCTCATTAATATATGAAACACGATTAGTTGCCGTAGCGGAACGGCACACCCGCAGCGACTGCGGGCACTACTTACTGGACACAATATATATATATATATATATATGTATCAAATTTATCGGGGCACCCATCGTGGTGCCCCTCTTTGCGTTTTTACCATCCAATCTACCCTTTTCCATTCGATTTTTGAATCAAGAATTTGCAAGTAAAGAAAGTAAATTCGTATGCGGCTATCAGTTTTTTAGAATGCGATGGCTGGTGTGTAGATGAAAGTCAGCAGGAATATGGGGTGGTAAGAATCAGAGTGAGATGGCGTGGGAGTGGTGTGTAACTTGTTGATATACAAAAGCAAATCGGAAAGGAAACAAGCAGAAATCATCTTATCGAAAATGCTTATAGCTGCATTTGTGCTTTTTAAATGCCGATGATCTGCGGCTTTCGTCATTGTCTATACCTTTGCAATCGAAAATCGCGGATGCCACTTCAGACAGGTGTGGCGCTGCGGCAAGGCAGAGGAAATTAGTCAAAATAATAAAGTACAAATGGAAATACTTGAAAAGTTGTTTTACGGATTCCCCGAGTTGTGGGGAGGAGGCGTGGCCCACTCAGTGATGATTCTGGCCCTGGTGATCACGCTCGGCCTGTGCTTGGGCAAGGTTCGGGTGCGCGGAGTATCGCTCGGGCTGGCCTGGGTGTTGTTTATCGGTCTGCTGATGGGCAACCTTCCCATCACCATCGACGAGCATCTGCTCCACTTCCTCAAGGAGTTTGGCTTGATACTCTTCGTCTATTCCATCGGCCTTGAGGTGGGCCCGGGCTTCTTCTCCTCCTTCCGTGGAGGTGGCAAGAGTCTCAATATCCTCAGTATTGTAGTTGTGGCATTGAGTATTGTGACAACCCTCGTGGTCTATTCCTTCTCTGGCACATCCGCTACGACCCTCGTCGGCATCCTCTCGGGTGCCGTGACCAATACCCCGGGACTGGGTGCGGCACAGCAGGCGTTCAGCGATCTGCGCCACATTGACGCCCCATCCATCGCCACAGGCTATGCCATCGCCTACCCTGTGGGTGTGCTGGGTGTGATCCTCTCATTTGTCATCCTCCGCTATGCCCTGCGCATCGATAGACACCATGAGGAGGACGCTGCCAAAATGGGCGCAGGCCACTTGAAGGAGATGACGCTCCATACGTTCTCCGTGCGCCTGACCAACAAAATGGTGGCTGGCGACACGGTGCGCCAGATCCACGAAGTGCTGAAACGCGACTTCATGATCTCGCGTATCATCCACAGCGACGGCAGTGGCAAGAGTGAAGTAGTCAACGGGGCGACGGTAGTCAACGAGGGCGACCTGCTCCAGGTGGTGGCCCATCCTACGGCCGTGGAGGCCATCGTGGCCCTTGTCGGCGAAAAGGTAGAGGTGGCACCCGAGACCTTTGGCAAGGATCTGATCACGCGTCGCATCCTTGTGACGAAGCCGGGTGTCAACGGCAAGAGCATCGGCCAGATGGGTATCCGCACGAGCCTTGGCACGAATATCACGCGAGTGAATCGCAACGGTGTGGACCTCATCGCTACCCCGCATCTGAAACTGCAGCTTGGTGATCGTGTGACGGTGGTGGGTACGGAGCTTGCTATTGCCCATACGGAGAAACTCCTTGGCAACCAAATGAAGCGGCTCAACGCGCCCAACCTCATCCCTATTTTCCTTGGTATCATGCTCGGTTGTATCGTGGCAAACATCCCCTTCTTCCTTCCCGGTATCAACGAGAGCCTGCGACTGGGACTCACCGGCGGCCCGCTGGTGGTGGCCATCCTCATCGGTTTCTTCGGCCCGAAATATAATCTCGTGACCTATAATACGATCTCGGCCAACTTGATGTTGCGCGAGGTGGGTATCTGCATCTTCCTGGCTTGTGTCGGACTGGGCACGGGATCGCCCTTTGTACAAACCCTTGCCACGGGTGAGGGCGCGCAGTGGATTGCCTATGGTGCCGCCATCACGATGGTGCCCATCCTGGTTGGTGGCTTGATAGGCCGCTACGTCTTCCACATCAACTACTACACGATGCTCGGTGTGCTCGCTGGTGCCCATACCAATCCGGCAGCCTTGGCCTACGTCCGCGAGCAGACCTCTGCTGACGCGCCCGCCGTGGGCTACGCCACGGTCTATCCTTTCGCTATGTTCCTGCGCATCGTCACGATTCAGATACTGATCTTTGTATTCGGATAAGCGAATGAGAAACGTCAAAACAGAGAACCCTTCAGTGCGCCCCTCGGCAGTAGAAGAGCCGAGGCGGCGGCGCGGAGTGGCCGAAACGGAACTCTGCCACAAGCTCGACCTGCTGCTACGCACAGGAAGCCTGCTCATGGAGAGTGCGGCCGACACCTCGCGCATCCTGCGGACGATGAAGCGCGCGATGGCCTTCCTGGGACTGGACGAGCGCTACATACACCTCTATGTCAACTGGAACGTGCTCATGGTCAACTACAGCGATGAGCTCCACTCGTTTACGAAGTTTCAGCGCTGCGAGCGTCACGGCATCAGCCTGGCCACCATCGCCAAGGTGAGCCGCCTCACCTGGACGGCCATCCGCGAGGACTTCTCGCTCGTGCAGTATGAGAAGGCCCTCGACGACATCCACGATGCGCCACGTGGCTTCACCCCCTGGCAGGTGGCGATAGGTGGCGGCTTTGCCTGCGGTGGCTTCTGCATCCAGTTTGGCTGCGACTGGACCGCATTCTTTTATTGCTCCCTGGCGGCCATCCTGGGTTTCCGCCTGCGGATGTTTCTCCCCACGATGGGTTGCAACAACTACGTCGCCATCGGCATCTCGGCCTTCGTGGCCACGCTGCTGGCTTGGGCGACAGCACTCCTTTCTACTGATCCAGCGATGATGGCGGGCATGCCGTCGTGGATGATCTCCACTACGCCATGGCACCCACTGATGGCGTGCGCGCTATTCATCGTACCTGGCGTGCCACTCATCAACTTTGTGAGCGACATGCTCGACGGCTATATCGAGACCGGATTCATCCGTGCCGTCAATACGTTGCTCATGGTGCTGGCCATGGCCTTCGGCATCGCCTTTGCCATCAAGGTCTGCGGCATCGACAATTTTGCCAAGACGCTCACCATGACACCCCATCATGAGTATTGGGAGTATGCCATTGCTGCCGCCGTGTCGGCCATGGGATTCTCCACCATCTTCAACATCCCGCGGCGATTGCTGCCCGTCGTGGCCGTGGGTGGTATCATCGCCGTGTGTGTGCGCAACTTTATCAACCTCGGTCCGAGCAATGGCAACCTCGGCCTGGACATGGGACTGACCATCGGGTCGCTGGCGGGAGCCACGACGGTGAGTATCGTTGTCATCAAGGCGCGCCACTGGTTTCATGTGCCCCATCAGTGTATCACCATCCCGAGTGTCATCCCGATGATTCCGGGTGTGCTGATGTATCGCGCCCTCTTCGCTTTCATCGAGATGCACGGTGTCGTCGGTGAAGTCACGGTGGGCATGAACAATGCCATCAAAGCTTCGCTGGCTATCATCTGCATCGCCCTCGGCGTGGCTGTGCCCAATCTCTTTTTCCGCCGTTTCATCGAGGATACACGCAAGCGGAAGTTGCTCGCCATGCTCGTGGAACGGAAAAAGCGCAACGGAGAGTTTGTCACGCCCCATGCCGTAGGAGCGAGAGTGGGTGGACACAGAAGGACAAGAAAGGAAAAAAATCATGCCCGCGATACGCACGAATAGAAACTCTTGTAGTATCTTTGCAAACGGATTTAGACCGATAAGAATGGAAATCAGACAATTGAAATACTTCCTCCAGGTGGCCGAAACGCTCAATTTCTCCAAGGCGTCGCGGAAGCTCTACGTCACGCAGAGTACCCTGTCGCAGCAGATTTCCCATCTGGAGCAGGAGATAGGAATGCCGCTCTTTGAGCGCAATTCCCACGAGGTGTATCTCACGGAGGCGGGAAAAGAACTGTTGCCCTACGCCCAAAAGACGGTCAATGCGGCCGGGGCTTGTGCGGACCACATGAACGACCTGCGCGAGATGCTGGCTGGAGAACTCAACATCGGAGTGACATTCTCCTTCAGCAACATTATGGCCGAGACGCTCATCGCGTTTATCCACGCCTATCCCCACGTCAGGCTCAACATCGTCTATCGTTCCATGCAGGAACTGATGGACGGACTGAAGAAGCGTGAACTGGACCTCGTGCTGGCCTTCAAGCCGCTGAAACGGGACAAGGTGATAGACAGCAGAGCGATTTTCAGCAATCGCCTGGCGGCCATCGTCAATGATCACCATCCGCTGGCAAGGCAGCAGAGCGTCACCCTCGCTGACCTTGAACGCTATGATCTCATTCTGCCCTACAAGGGCTTGCAGGCGCGCAACGCCTTCGAGCACCTGCTGGAGGGGCGTGACAACAACTTCAAAATCATGGTGGAGGTCAACAATGTCAATATCATCTTTGACTTGCTGAGCCGCAGTTCGCTTGTCTCCATCCTCTCGGAATCCACCACGCTCACCCAGCCAGGTATGAAGGCTATCCCTATCGATGCGGAGGGCAACGAGATGGACGGTTGTGTGCACCTGCTGCGCGACTCCTATATGAAGTCGTCGGCCCAGGAGTTTATCCGCATGCTCAGTCAATCGACAGCCCTGCTGGCCAACCTCGCCTTCAAAGATATACTGAGGTAGGCTACCGCAGAAGATGGAGATGCTGTCCATAGCTTCTGCCTTCACGGTCGCCAGCCATTCCTCACACAAGCTTTTTTGTGTTTGATTAGTGTTTTGCAGCATCCCGATGGGGATGCAAAAAGCCACATTCCAACGGGTTTCTCCCTTGCGAATGTGGCTTTGTCTATCGTATAAAGTCTCCACTACCCTGCTATGTGCAACGGTGTGTGGCCTCTTTGCGGACGTTGAAGCGCTTGGTCTTAAAATGTAGCGTGGCGCAGCGGCGTGGTGTATTGATACGGAAGCCATGCCAACGAGGGGACGTCGCGCAGGAAGAGGAGGGAGGCGTGCTTGCCACGCTCCACACTGCCATACTCTGCGGACAAGCCCATGGCGGCGGCGGAGTTGAGGGTGATGGCATTGAATGCCTCTTCGGGCGTGAGGCGCATTTTCGTGCAGGCCAGAGACCAGACAAACTTCATGTCGCCCGACGGCGTGGAGCCTGGGTTGTAGTCGGAGGCGAGAGCGATGGGCAGGCCAGCGTCGATGAAGCCACGGGCCGGGGCAAACCGCATATTAAGGAAGAAGGACGTACCCGGCAGACCAGTGGGCATGGTGACGGCACCACGGAACTGCTCTATGCCTTCCTCGGGGAGTGCCTCCAAGTGGTCGGCAGAGAGTGCACCATGAGCGATGGCAACACGGGATCCACCCGAGAAGGCCAGCTCGTCGGCATGAATCTTACCCTTCATGCCATATTTCTCGCCAGCCTCGAGGATGCGGTCGGTCTCCTCTGGCGTGAAGAAACCCTCGTCGCAGAACACGTCTACAAAGTCGGCCAGTCCCTCGGCAGCCACACGGGGCATCATCTCGTTGATGACGAGATCGACATATTCTGACTGGCGTCCCTTGTAGGCTCGGCCGACGGCATGGGCACCGAGGAAGGTGGTCACGATGCGGAGTGGCGAATGGGCCTTTACGCGCTGGGCGACACGCAGAATCTTCAGTTCGTCCTCGGTCGTCAGTCCGTAGCCAGACTTGATTTCCACACATCCTGTGCCTTTCTGCCAGATTTCCTCGGCACGGCGCATGGTCTGCTCGAAAAGGTCCTCCTCGCTCGTCTCGTGGAGACGGTCGGCAGAATTGAGGATGCCACCGCCGCGGGCGGCAATCTCGGCGTAGGACAATCCCTGGAGTTTGTCCTCAAACTCCTGCTCACGGCTGCCTGCCCAGACCAGGTGGGTGTGGCTGTCGCAGAAGCGCGGCATGACGAAGGCGCCCTTGGTATCGATGACCTTGGCGTCCTGCATCAGTGGCGCGGGTACGCTGCCCGTGCCAAAATCCAAGATTTTGTCGTCCTCGACGGCGATCCATGCGTCCGTCATCGTCTCTACGCGGGCCATCTCCTGTCCCGCCTTGCGCAGCTCTCCGTGGGTGATGCCACAGAGTTGGGCGATGTTGGTGTATATCGTTCTCATTGTCTTCGTATAATATAAATAATGATGATACCAATAAAAAAAGTGCGGGGGAGAGCAAGCGCGCCCGTCATGGACACCCTTGCCGTCCCCCGCACGGATCTCACTTTTTTATCGTTTTAGTTTCCCTATCGATCATGAGGCCGCGCCTAACGATCGATGGGGATAAAACGTTTAGAATTGATTCTTGGCGATGAAGTCGATGCTCTTGGCGATGAGCGGGTACATCACGCGGTCGATCTCGATGAACGGGACGATCTTGCGGTACTCTGCGTGCAACTTCTCTACCGCGGGCGAGGACTTCAGCGGACGGCGGAAGTCGAGGGCCTGTGCGGCGTTGAAGAGCTCCAAGGCAAGGACGCGCTCCGTGTTCTCGGCCACACGATAGAGTTTCGTGGCGGCGTTGGCACCCATGGAGACGTGGTCCTCCTGACCCTGGCAGGTGGGGATGCTATCGGCTGAGTTGGGCATGCAGAGCATCTTGCTCTGGCTGACGATCGAGGCGGCAGCATACTGGGTGATCATGAATCCGCTGTTCACACCCGGCTTGGCAACGAGCATGGAGGGAAGACCGCGCTGCTCGTCGCCCAACTTGTAGATGCGGCGCTCGGAGATGCTGCCCAGCTCGTTGAGGGCAATGGCCAGGAAGTCCATCGGAAGGGCGATGGGCTCGCCGTGGAAGTTGCCGGCAGAGATGATCATATCCTCCTCGGGCACCACGGTGGGGTTGTCGGTGGCGGAGTTCATCTCGGTCGTGCAGACCTCCTCCACATAATGGAGTGTATCCTTGAACGCACCATGCACCTGCGGGATGCAGCGGAAGGAGTAGGGATCCTGCACATGGGTCTTGTGCTGTTTGATCAGCTCAGAACCCTGGAGCAACTCGTAGATATGGTCTGCCGTCTCCATCTGGCCGCGATGGGGGCGCACGGCGTGTACGGGATGGAGGAACGGCTCGATTCTGCCGTCGAAGGCATCGAGGGACATCGTGGCGATGAGGTCGGCCCACTTCGACAGATCCTGTGCCTTCAGGACGCTCCAGACGAAGAAGGCGAGCATGTTCTGCGTACCGTTGAGGAGGGCGAGACCCTCCTTGGAGGCGAGGTGGATGGGCTTCCATCCCATCTTCTCGTTGAGCTCCTCACCCGTGATGATCTTACCCTCATACTCTACATGGCCGAGGCCGACGAGCGGCAGACAGAGGTGAGCCAGCGGCACGAGGTCGCCAGAGGCGCCCACGCTACCCTGCTGATAGACAACGGGGCACACGCCGTGGTTGAAGAACTCGATGAGACGCTCCACGGTGTCGAGCTTGATGCCGCTGTAGCCGTAGGAGAGCGACTGGATCTTGAAGAAGATCATCAGACGGACCACATCCGTCGGCACGCGGTCGCCCTCGCCACAGGCGTGGCTCATCATGAGGTTGATCTGCAACTGGGACAGCTTGTCCTCGTCGATGCTCACCTTGCAGAGGGAGCCGAAGCCCGTCGTCACACCGTAGATGGGTGCCTCGGCGGTGGCAATCTTTTTGTCCAAATACTCACGGCAGCGGATGATGCGTGCCTTGGCGTCGTCGGAGAGACGCAGCTCATAGCCCTCGCGGATGATGGCGCGGACGGTATCGAGCGTCAGATGCTCTGCGCTGATATAATGGATTTTACGTTCCATTGCTTCTTTTCTTTCTTAAAGTGTTGTCAGGCCCGTGAAGGCCCGATGGGTTGATGTTTTGATTTTATCGTTGCTTGAAAACATATCGCGCAACAGGTTGACTGGGAGCCTGTTGCGGCCCCCAGACAATATGTTAGAACGCAGCGTCGATGATGTTGTCTTCGACGAGGTTCGGCATGGTCATGCGGAAGTCGGGCGTGCGGTCCATCTCACGCTGGATGGCATCCATGGATCCCTTGTTGCGGGCCCATGCACGGCGGGAGATACCGTTGTTGACATCCCAGAAGAGCATCTCGCGGATGTTGCGGCTGCTCTCCTCGGAGCCATCGACTACCATACCGAAGCCACCGTTGATGACCTCGCCCCAGCCTACACCGCCACCGTTGTGGATGCTCACCCACGTAGCGCCACGGAAGGAGTCGCCGATGACGTTCTGTACGGCCATGTCGGCGCAGAACTGAGAACCATCGTAGATATTGGAGGTCTCGCGGAAGGGAGAGTCGGTACCGGAGACGTCGTGGTGGTCACGACCCAGGACGACGGGAGCCTTGAGGCGGCCATCCTTGACGGCCTCATTGAAGGCCAGCGCGATGCGGGTACGGCCCTCACAGTCGGCATAGAGGATGCGGGCCTGTGAACCGACGACGAGGTGGTTGGGACCTGCCTCGCGGATCCAGTGGATGTTGTCGTCGAGCTGATGCTGGATGTCGGGGGTGGCATGGCTGCGCTCGTCCATCATGATCTCCTCGGCAATCTTGTCGGTCAGTGCCAGGTCGGCGGGATCGCAAGAGGTGCAGACCCAGCGGAACGGACCGAAGCCGTAGTCGAAGAACATCGGACCCATGATATCCTGGACGTAGGACGGATAGCGGAAGCCGTGACCGTCGGCAGCCATGATGTCGGCACCGGCGCGTGAGCTCTGCAGGAGGAAGGCGTTGCCATAGTCGAAGAAGTACATGCCACGGGCGGTCAGCTTGTTGATGGCAGCCACCTGGCGGCGCAGAGACTCCTCGACACGAGCCTTGAACTCCTTCGGATCCTCGGCCATCATGCGCTTGCTCTCCTCCAGGGTGAGACCCACGGGATAGTAGCCACCGGCCCACGGATTGTGGAGAGAGGTCTGGTCGGAACCGAGATTGACCTCGATATCCTCCTCAGCCAAGCGCTCCCAGAGATCGACGACATTGCCGACGTAGGCCATTGACTTCACCGTCTTGGTGCTCACGGCCTCGCGGATGGCGGGAATCAACTCGTCGAGCGAGGTGTGGAGCTCATCGACCCAACCCTGCTCGTGACGCTTCTCGGCAGCGAGCGGATTGATGTCGGCCACGACACTGACTACCTTGGCGATGTTGCCAGCCTTGGGCTGAGCACCGCTCATGCCACCGAGGCCAGAGGAGACGAAGAGGGGGATGGGGTTCTTGGCACCACGGGCGGGATCGTGCATCACACGACGGGCGGCATTGAGGACCGTGATCGTCGTGCCGTGGACGATGCCCTGCGGGCCGATATACATATAGGAACCAGCCGTCATCTGTCCGTACTGGCTCACGCCGAGGGCGTTCATGCGCTCCCAGTCGTCGGGCTTGGAGTAGTTGGGGATGACCATACCGTTGGTGACGACCACTCTCGGTGCGCGCTTGTGTGACGGGAAGAGGCCGAAGGGATGGCCAGAGTACATCACGAGGGTCTGCTCGTCGGTCATCTCGGAGAGGTACTTCATCGTCAGACGATACTGTGCCCAGTTCTGGAAGATGGCGCCATTGCCTCCATAGATGATCAACTCGTGCGGGTGTTGTGCCACGCGCGGGTCGAGGTTGTTCTGGATCATCAGCATGATGGCTGCGGCCTGCTCCGAACGATGGGGATAGTCGGAGATGTTGCGGGCCTTCATCTCATAGGTGGGACGGTAGCGGTACATATAGATACGACCGTACTGGCGCAGCTCCTCGGCGAACTCGGGGGCGAGCTGTGCGTGAAGCTCCTTCGGGAAATAGCGGAGCGCGTTGCGCAGAGCGAGCTTCTTCTCCTCCGGGGTGAGGATATCCTTACGCTTGGGCGCATGGTTGATGGTGGTGTCGTAGGGCTGCAATGCCGGCAGCTCAGCGGGAATGCCGGCACGGATGTCGGCCTGAAATTCTGCTAAGGTCATTATTTTGTTACTTTTTGTTCAATGGTGAAAGCCCTTTGGCGTCTTTCGGCCAAAGGGCTTCGGTATGGTGTCTTATCCCTCGATCTTCGTATCGACGATGGCGAGGATCTCCTTCTCTTGCTGCTGTGCGTTCTCGGCCATCTCCTTGGCCTCGGCCAAGATGGCGTCGGCAGTGGCACGGTCCTTGAGAGAAGCAGCGTTGATGCGGACGTTGAGCCATGCGCCGAGCACTGCTGAGCGGGCGGCGAGTGCGCCTACTCCTGCGTCGCTGACAGAGGCGGGGTTGCCCTCCTGTGCCATGGCGCGGCAGATGTCGAAGGCGGCATAGGCGGTCTTCATCGTCTCCAGAGGCACCTTCGTGGCATAGAGCGTGGCGTCCTGGATGGCCTGGCTGCGGGCAGCCTTCTCCTCCTCGGTGCCCTTGGGCAGGCCGAAGGCATCCATGATGCGGTTGAAGGCTTCGGTGTCCTCATCGACGAGGTGCAGGGCGCGGCGGACGATATCCTGACCACGGTCTGCCCACTGAGAGAACTCCTCCCAACGCTCGTCCCATCCACGCTTGTGGGCGGAGAGGTTGGCCACCATCGTGCCCAGGGCAGCTCCGAGCGCACCCATGTAGGCGGCGATCGTGCCACCACCCGGTGCTGGACTCTCGCGGGAAGTCTCGTTGGCAAACTCGCTCACCGTGAGATCGACGAGCTTCGCCGTCTTGTCCTCATCCTCCAGGAGATACTCGATGACCTTCTCTCTCGGGTTGAAGGGCTTGAGGTCCTCCAGACCCATGGAGTGGATGGCGATCTTGATGATGTCCTCCTCGGGGATGCCGGTGGAACGCTGCTGCTTGTGCAGGAAATACTCACCAGCCTCGATGAGCACGCGCTTCGGAATGAGACCGACAATCTCCGTACCCGTCACGCGGACGCCACGCTCGGCGGCGGCACGGCAAACCTCGTCGAAGGCCTTGTGGAGCGGGGTGACATTGATGTTGGTCATGTTCATCGAGACCTGTGCGATGCCATACTCGTCGATGAACCATCCGATGGCCTTTGTGGCTTTCAGCGTGCCCGGCTGCATGATGGGTGATCCATTCTCGTAGCGGAGGATCTTGCCCGTGAGGCTACCACCCTCGCGCATGGGGCGTCCCTTCTCGCGCACGTCGAACGCGATGGCGTTGGCGCGGCGGGTGGAGGTGGTGTTGAGGTTATAGTTGACGGCAATCAAGAAGTCGCGTGCGCCGACAGCGGTGCAGCCCGTGCGTGCCACCTTCTCGTCGAAGGGACGGTTGCCCAAGTCGGGACCATCCTCCGTGCCGAGACGCTCGGCGAGCTTCTCATACTCACCACGGCGGCAGACGGCAAGGTTCTTGCGCTCCTCGGTCTGTGCGGCAGCCTCGTAGAGGTAGCAAGGAATCTCCAACTCGTTGGCGAAACGCTCACCCAACTTGCGGGCCAACTCGGCACACTCCTCCAGCGTGATGCCGGCTACAGGTACGAGCGGGCACACGTCGGTGGCACCGAAGCGGGGGTGTGCGCCATGGTGCTGGCGCATATCGATGAGCTGGCCAGCCTTCTTGACTGCACGGAAAGCAGCCTCACAGACGTCCTCGGGCGAGCCGACAAACGTCACCACGGTGCGGTTGGTGGCCTCACCCGGATCGACATCGAGGAGCTTGACGCCCTTGACAGACTCGACCTCGCGGGTAATCTGGTTAATCACGTCCATGTTGCGGCCCTCGGAAAAGTTGGGGACACACTCTACAATTCTTACATCTTTCATGTTCGTCTTGTTTCAGGAGATTGTTTAAAATATGCGACAAAATTACAGTTTTCTTCCGAAACGACCAAATAAATGAGGGAGAAATGTTGAGGACAAGGCAGCAGGGTGCCGTGACGGGGCAGCAAAGGGACTAAAATGGCGGTGGAAATGATGGAAAACGGGAGGAAGTTCGCGACGGAAAAGACGGGACAAAAGGAAGGAATCGCTGACGAAAGGATGCGCCCGCCAACGGCCTGTGGGGGCTGATGGCGGGCGCAGCTATGGGAAATCATGCCAGGTCGCCGGCTGGGCGAACCGTAGCTGACTATCAGAAGGTGACGTTCATACCGAGGTTCAGACTGGCATTGGAACTGAGGGGGATAAACTCCTTGCTCGTCTTGCCGATGATGTGGTCCATGCCGATGAAGAAGTTGAAGCCCTTCGGATGGGCGTTGATGACCCATCCCATGCTGGCCGTGAAGCTATTGACCGAGAAGCTCATGCCGCCATCGAGCCATGACAGCGGGGCTACGTTGGCACTCAGGCGTGCGTCGGTCCAGCTATACTTGCCATTGATGCGGGTGGAACTGAGGAAGCCGAACTTCAGCTGGCGGTAAGCCGGGAGCGTGTATTCGCATCCGAAATTCATCGTCGCACCGATACCCGTACTGCGGCTACCCTTGTCGCCATCGCTGGAGAGGTTGGCAAAGTCGGCAATCTGGTCGGCATAGCGGTCGCCCTGCGACTCCAGGCTGTTGTCCTTCGGGTTGCCCATGGCGTCCTCTTTCTTGACAGCCACATCATGGAAGCCGTTGAACTCGAAACTTGTCTGGCGATTGACGGCCTGCATGTTGTTGCTCCATCCGATGAAGCCAAGGTCGAGCAGCGCGGCGCTCACCGTCCAGTCGTCGTCGATCTTGTAGGTAGCACCGAAGTCGAAGGCCATACCAAAGCCACCCAGGCCGGCACCATCGACATCCACGTCGTTCACGCGACGGTAGGTTCCCTGCCCATCGACCTTGTACTCTTTCTGCTCCTCTTTATAAGTAAAGCCCTTCATCGACACATTGGCCATCGCTTGTCCCGTCATGGTCCATTTGTCCGGACCGCTGAGGTCGGCACGCAGGTCTTTGATCTCGGCATCGGCACGGGCCACACCGAAAAGCAACTTCATCTTGGCACCGACACGCAGGCGGTCGTCGATCTGGCGCGAATGGCCCAAAGCGAGTTGCACAAACGACTGGGCATGGGCGTGGATGTCGCCGATGTCATAGCTTTGGTTGCCCGTGTTCTTGGCAAAAGCAAAGAGCTCGTAGGGCAGCGACAGACCTACGTTGGTGCGGGCATCGAGCGAGATGGTGTTGTAGCCGCCCCAGGCCTTGAAGCCCGCAGAGAGCAGCGTAATGTCCACGTCGGCATTGATGCGATTGTTGCCCGAGGCAAAGCCCTTCAGTGCCTCGCCGTCAGCGATATAAGGATTCATGAAGGTGGTCTTCTTCTTGTCGCTGTCGATGCCATAGCGCGGGTTGTCGAAGAGTACGTCGCCGAGTCCGAAATTGCCCTGCGTGCGCACCTGAATGTTGCCGAGAGCGGGTATCGAGACGTAGTTCTGGTCATTGCCATACGCCGGGTTGAGATTGTGGCGGAAGGTATATCCGTCGATGAAGTAGCCCGTGTTGAGTCCCTGGGCCATCGCGCCGCAGGACAGTGTGGCCAGTGCGGCGACCATCATATATTTCTTGCTTCTATTCATGATGTTGTGTTGGGTCTAAAAGTGGTTATCAGTCCTTGTTTACGATGATCTTGCCGACAAGTCGCACCTTGATGTCGCGCGCCTTCAGCGTGTGGTTGTAGGCGTTGATGGTCTGGCCTACGATACTCTTGGCACCCTCCTCGCCCGAGGCTGCCTCGATGCGGAATGTGAGTCCATCAACGAGAGCCACGCTGCCCGGCTCGCCCTCGGTCAGTCGTATCTTGAGTGGTGTGACGACAGGGGTTTTGCCGTCCTCGGAGGCATTGATGACGTTGGACACCTCTACCTTGATGCGGTTCTCGGGAATCGGCTTGCCCTGGACGTCGATGGCCGTGGCTGATACGGTCAGGTAGGCGGGAACCTTGTTCTCCACATTGGCCGTCAGTTCGATGGCGCTGCCCGCCATGAGGTCGATGTCCTCCAGGTCGTCAGTCCATCCGTCGATGGTGTCGTTATAGACGATGCGCGCGCCCTCGTCGAAGGCCAGCGGTGCCATGATGGAATAGGCAGGCTGGATGGTGTAGCTCTTGCCAAGCTCCATCGTGCCCTCGCGGGAGGCATCGGCACGGGCCTCGGCGGCAAAGCGTACCGTCTTCGGAATGCGACGCATGATGTCGGAGAGTTGGGGAACGGCCACCACCTGGTCGTAGGCGGAGGCATCCACACCCTCAGCATACTTGCAGATGCAGACATGGGTGGAGCCATCCGGACGGATGTAGAACTCGGGGATGCGTACCCTGGCCATTTCCTGGCCGTTTGCATCCTCGGCATAGAGTGTGCCGGAGACAAATCCAGCCACGTCGATGTCGCTTTGGATATTGATGTCGATGAGGGGGTTGTAGAGGTTGACCGACACCTCGCCGTCGGTCAGGAAGTCGGGCACGGAGCCGATGGAGGTGATCTCAGGCCCAAGCGGCGGCATCAGGTCGGGGAAGAACACCTTGTGGGGCGGAGAATAAGGCGTGAGGTCGCCAAAGGTATCATAGGCACGCACGGCATACTCGTAGAGACCGACCACACCGGGGGAATGTTCGAAGATGACATCCGCATCTTCCTGATCGACACGGAACGGCGGAGCATAGGGCAGTTCGTTGACCTTGCGCCACTGCTGCTCACCCATCTTGCGCCAGAACACGTCGAAGGTGCCGTGGAGATCGTCGCGCCAGCTGAGCGCCACGGATCCATGTTCCAGGATAGTGTCGCTGATAGCCACGTCGTAGGGGTCGGGGACGTACTTCACGTTGTGGAGGTTCTCCACCTGTGCCGGCATGATGAAGAAACGGCCCGTCGTGTCGGGCACGGATGGCATAATAAAATAGGTATAGGTCTCACCCTTTTTCGCCGTTTTGTCAACATAGCGCAGTCCCATCGCCTGGGCGAGGTCGGGTCTCCACTCCGCGGCGAGGAAGGCACCAAACAGGCGCGTCTTCTGGTCTTGCTCCAGTTCGACGAGGGCCCCGATACTACCGGGTTCGTAGTTGGTCATCTCCGGGGTCATGTCGCCTTCGCCATAGATGGCACCCATAGCCAGATAGGCCAGCGATTCGATGGTGTCGGGATAGCAACGACGGAAGTCGGCGAGACTCATCGGGCGGATGCCCGTCGCGAGGGTGTCGAGGAGGAACTCGCCCTCTCCCTCGGTGTGGCGCAGCACGTCGTATCCCGTGCGGTTGAGACGATCCCATTCGGGATAGGACTCCACCGCCCAGCGCAGGACGACGCTGTCGCCATAGGTGCGACCCACGGCTTTAATATAGACGTAGAGATCCTCTATGGAGTCTTCGACGCTGTCCCGGGAGAGAGTGCCCACGGGATAGGTGCCCGGCAGCAGATCGTCATCATCGGCTTCCTGCACGATGGTGTCGCCGACAGCCACGCCCAAGGGGACGCGCCATGGGATAGTCGCTGCCCAAGAGAGCATACACGGCACGCACACGGCGGCAGCCAAAAGCCAAACAAGGGCCTTCATATTATTATATTGCTGTTTCATCATCGCTTTACGTCTATTTAGATGTTTATACTCTTTACCTTCTTCCTCCTCTGCCCGCTTTTCCGCCAGAGTTTGAACCTTTTACGACGAAGCTGCTGCCTCCCGTATAGCTCTTTGCTCAATGGCCACGCAATGGGATATTATACTTCACTACCAGATTCTTGAGGAGGTCATTGTAAGTGTTGGTGAAGCGCTTCTCCGAATACTGTAGCGGGTACACAGTCCACTGCCTGTTCTTGTAGTCCCAAGCATTGACACGGTAGCGCTTGAAGTAGAGGCGCATATTGTTGTTGCGCAACGCCTTCCACGCATTGAATTGAAGGACTTGAGACTGTGACTTATAGTCATCATCGACATACTTCTTGTGGTCCTTGTCCGCATAGGCGAAGTAGAGCGTCCTTCCAAGGAAGTCTCCCTTGTCAGCCCTGATACGGACGTGGCGATACTTGTTGGAGGCCTTGTCCATCTCAATGGTCTTACTGATATTCAGTCCACAACGGCTGGCCGCATTCCATACAACACCATATTGATACCTCGGAACAAATGCGTAAACACCCGACTCAGCATCGTCATAAGTTTGCTCTTTCGAACCTGCATAGCTCGCCAGCCAGTCTCGCATACTCGATTTGGAGTAATAAATCTGAGAACCAACACGACGGATGATATTGTTGTGCATGTCCTCAGCTATGTTGTACACCTCGGCGAACACCCGTGCGTAGGCTTCCTCCGTCAGCTTGTGGCCATCAAACAGGCTGCTGCTATTGCCCAGCCACTGGGTATAACCACCACTATGATCGCTATAAAGCGGATATGCGGTGCCCAACTCGTTTTCGAAGCGGTAGGTGCCCATCGTGAGGGCGAACTCGATGCTCTTGCGACCATCACGAATATGTCCGATGTACCTGTTCTTGAGTATTCCGTCTCTCCAACTGCCATAGGGCGTCTCAAGCCAAAGCGACTGCGTACTCTGCACCGTCAGGTTGAGGTTCTTCTTGGCAGAAACAAACTTATGACCACCGATGAAGAACATCCGACTCATATAGGAGAGATAGATAAATGGGTTCTCCGTGTTATAATACGGCACAAATCCTCCTCTTTGATTAGCACTTGTGATGAGTAGCTGGTCGTCGTTCATTTCTAGGTTCTGACCGTCATAGGTGATCTTGTCGAGACGGGTGGCCATAAACTTACTGCAGTAGTAGAGCGGCTTGTCGTACAACGCATCGCCCGTGACACCCTGCTTGGTCACAGTGACCTTAAGGGCCAAGAGGTCCTTGACGAACTCTCTGGTGACCTTACCAGCCTTCCGCTCATAGACGGTGACGATAAACTTGCGTCTTCCAGTTCCTACAGTATCGTTGTCCGAGACATTCATTAGACTCTCCTCAGAGACCTCCACCTTCTTGTTGATGGACTTCCTACCACCCCTACCACCGGTTTTGGTGCTGAAGATATTAGCAATGCCGTTGTCCTTCATCGCCTTGCTACGCACCTGCTTCTCGGAAGTGCCCCAGACAGTGTAGGTCTTGACAGCAACCCAGGTAGAGGGCGAGGTCTTGGTTTCCGTCCACTCGTAGCGCAGGCGGATGATGTAGTTGGCATTGTTGGTCTCTGGTACGTTGGCAAATCCCGACTGCGGAGTGAGGATGGAGTAGCTGTTGGTTTCTATCCATTGGTTCTCCCGGGTGGAGAGCAGCTTTCCATTGGAGTAGAGATACCACTTCAGTCTGCCTTTCTGGTAGGCTTTGCCCTTCATCGGCCGAGCCAGCGAGATGATCGGCTGCTTCACGTCCTCCCAATATGCGGGAGTATAAGCGTAACTGTAGTTTTGGCCATTGGCAGAATAGTTGAACATCATGTCTTCTCTATTGCCCGGCTTACCCTGGTTGGGATACATCAACTTCACATGCGGATACAGGTCCTCGTCGTCCTTGAAGCTCATCTCCTCATTGTTGGTGGCGAAATAGAACTCCTTGGTCTGTTTCCATGCCTGGGCAACGTACTTGTTCTTGAGGGTGTCATACGTCTCTGGATCGCGCCATGAGCCGTTGTAGAACTCCTGTGCGTAGCCCGAAATGGTGACCTTGTAGTACTTGTTGCGGTGGAGCTGCTCCACAGAGAGCGTTACCTTCTCCTTATAAATATGGTGCGTCATCTCATACACCACGCCATTGCGATTGGCCTTGGCATCAGAGAGCGAACTATACTCCGTCAGCGTAGGCGGCAAAGAGGCGTCCATCTTGAACCGGAACAGGCGGCTTGCCAGGTCCTTGAGCGTCTCCTCGCTCTTGCCATCGCCACTGGAATGGTTCTGCAAGCGATTCAGCTGTGTGGGATCCACGACGCGGATGGGTACATTCAGGTCGGCCTGCGTCATCACAATGGGATTGCTTTGGATATCCCAACTGATCTTCGCCTTCTCGGCCTCGTCCCAACTCTTCAAGCCGATGTTGCAGCTCTCGAAGAGGACATAGTCGTCGAGGGCGTTGCCGTAGAACATCTCGCACACATCGCCACACTCGAAACTGAACTTCTTGTTGAGTTTCACGAGGCCACCGAGGAGCTCTACCTTCACGCGGGCTTTACCCGTGAAATAGTTCGGATTGGGCATACCACATTTCAGCACACCGCCAATGCCCGCATTGAAGAGATCCAACTTCTTCTTGAAGAAGCCGAGGTTGATTCTCAGGCCAAACTTGGCATAGAGGTAGGCGTAGAGCTGTCCCTCGCCATACCAACCGTCGATACCCGGAGCCTTGCCAAGGTTCATACACGTATTGTTGCCCTTGAGGTGACGGATAGAGACGTCGAAGCCTGCCGTCGCACCCATGTCGCCATAGAAGAGGCCGAGGTCCACCTTGACATAGCCCCATACCGAGGCACCGAGCATCACACCGCCACTGGTCTTCGCATTGGCCAGGAAGTCGGTGCACGCCTTGCTGCGGGCATCATTGGCCTCCGAGATATTGTCGCTCTTCACACCACCCTTCTCTCCACCGTCGAGGAACCTTCTTACCTTCTCGGGTATCGGGGGCAGCTGCCCGTTATTGGGCAGCTCATTGCCCAGACAGAAGTAGGCGTTGGCACCGATGGCCACCGAAACGATTTTCGTTTTGAAGTCGACGAGCGTAAACTCACAACGCTTGTCGTGGTCGGGCTCACCAAGGTAGAGGTGCCACTTGGTCGCACCACCGGGCTTCTTGTGGCCGATATAAAGATCAAGGCTCACCTTGAGCGAAGGACCGCTAAACGATGTGCCATCGTCGCTCTTGTCCTTATCCTCGCCCTTCTTTTCCTTATAGGAGGCCATGTCTTTTTTGTAATCCTCGTTCTTCTTTTCGCTCTTGTCGCCCATTCCACTCTTGAAGCTCTCCTCGGCTGTCGCCTTGATTTCTTCGAACTCTCCTGCGACAGCATCCACCTGGCTCTTCACTTCGGAGAGCGCACCATTGAGCTCGTTCATAATCTCCTTGAGCTCGCCACCGTCGAAAGCAGCATCCATGGTGAGGTTGAGCTGGAAGTAGCGTTCCTGTTCGTTGTCCTCATAGACGAGCTTGACCTTACTCTTGACGATGCCACCGACCGCCGTCACCGAACCATTGAACAGGAACGTGGTGAGCGTCTTCTTGGTGTCGAAGGCAACGGTCAGGTCGAGGCGGCCCTTGATGGCCTCACCATCGCTCGTCGTGATGCCCATACCGAAGACAAGACCAATCGCACCCTTGCGAGGACGAGGATTGAGCTTGTCGCTCGTGTTATAGACGCAGTTGATGTAGAGACCTCCACGAATGTTGTTGAGGGCCACTGGCGGCATGGGAATACCCATCTTGCCACCCACCATCACGTCGAAGAAGCCCCAGGAGAAGTTGTTGCCCTCCTCCTTGTGGTTGAAGTAACCGCCCTGGACGTCCATCTCGAAGATGCCGCCCTTGACCTTGCAGGACAGTTTTCCCTTGTAGCCCTTGTCCGTTCCACCGATGCCTCCCGCGTCGCCATCGACCGCCAGCACACCCTGGAAGGAGAGCACGGCTGTCTCGATGTCGAGTCGGGCCTCGCGGAATTTCAGGTCCTTATACTCTAAGGAGATCTCGCTGGGCTTACTGATATTCTTGACGTAGGACTGGATCTCCAGCGTCGTGCCTGCCGTCACATCCAGATCGTCGCTGAACGTGATATCACCACCAATCTTGATGGCCAGATAGGGTTCACCGTCGGTGACGACATAGTCAAATCCCCAGTCGGTAAGTGCAAAGCGGAACGGGCCTACCTTGCAGCTCAACGACTTGTTGGATCCCGCAGCAGCCGGAGCTACCGCCTCATAGGGCACCTCGGCCACACTGGGTCCGTAGCCCGGACTGTTCTCGTCGTAGTCAAGGAACTTCTTTGTATTTCCGCCACCACTGCCTCCAGTGGCCTTGTCCAATGCCGAATCTATGGCTTTGCCTGCCGATTCGGCAGCCTTACCAGCTGCATCAACGGCCTTGCCGGCAGCGTCGATAGCAGAATCCACGGCCTTGCCCGCAGCATCAATCGCATTATCGACCGCATTCTTTCCCTTTTCGATGGCATCATCGACGGCCTTGTTGACCTCGTCGGGGAGTCCTTCGAACCATTCGCCTGCCGAAGGCTTAGACGGGTCAGAGTTCATAGCGATGGCACCCCACTGGCCAAAGTTGAGGACCAGCTTGCCACCACACAATTCAATATCCTTGGCCTCGTTCCACCAACCATAGCTACCTTCCGCGACGGCATCGACGATAACCTCAGTAGCCGCGCGATCGCGCTTCTGCAAGCTGTCGGCATAGACCGACTCAAAGCGTTTACCATTGGCCAGACGCATATTACAGAACTTCAACTGGGGTAGCGAGAGGTCAAACGGGAGCTTCGCGAGCTTCTTGTTGACAGTCTTCGCTCCTGCTACGGTGACACCGCCACCGACACAAAGTTCCACATTGGTCTTCAGCTCACCCGACGCATCGGGCAATGCCTCGATGAGGAAGTAGGTCAACCTGTGATCGAGTTTCAGCTCACCGAGCATGAAATCAAAGTCGAGGTCCTCGATCTGAGTGGTCTTGAAGACATAGGCATAGCCCTTACCCGTGCCCTTCTGGGTGTAGGACTGGTTATAGATATTACAAGTGTAATAGACCGTTCCCTTGAAGAGCGGTATGTTGAGTTGTCCATCAAAGTAGAACTTGTTGAAGTTGTTCTGGATGATGGAGATATAGAGGTGGTCGAGTGTATATTTGAAACCATCAATCTCACCCTCCTTACCCGTAGAGTAGTCGATGATATTCTTCAGACCCGCGTCGAGCGTGATGCCGGAGCGGTCGATGAACATGTTCTCCATCGTGAAGGACATCGGGTCGTCGCCGTTGCCAATCTTGATGGACTCGGGGAAGCGCATGTTGATCTTCTTGATGAAGAGTCCCTCCCAGAGCTCGTCCTGGCCCGTGGAGATACCAGCCTTGGCACGGTCAAAGTCCTCCTTGGGGAAGACCATGCCGTCGCCATTGCGCGTGGCAGAGAGATCGACGACGACCGTCGAGGCGCCAAAGGTGAAGCCCGGCAGATCGACGTGCTCAAACTCATCGAGGTTGGCCTCGACGAGGAAGTCGTCCCAGCTCGACAGCGTAGTCTTGATATGAAGCATGGGACTCTCCTCCGTCGGTTTGCCAGAGGAATCGACCTTCTTGAGATCTTCGGGCATCTTCATATCGACGTCGAGGGTCAGACCGACAAACTTGTTGTCGCTCCAAGCCACGAAACAACCGTTGGCAGGCTCTATGACATCGGTCGGCGCCTTGAAAGTACACTCAAATCCCGTCTTCTTCTCCTCGATGACAAAGTCCTTGAGCAGAGCTACCATGCCACCCTCGGGAATGAGACTGGACGGACTGATACAGAGGCGCGGCGCACCAAAGACGAGGATCTGCTTCTGCGTGACCTCGCTCTCTGGCACGACACAGGTGCCAAAGATATCCATCGTGGCAAACGTCGGAGCAAACTTCATCTTGTTGATGGTCAGTCCGACGGGTGTCGTATTATACTCTTCGGGGATCTCCAGCGGGAAGGTCACGTCCTCCAGATTGCCCTTCAGAAGGTTGGAGACAAACGCCTTGCCCTTCTGGAAGTCCTGGTAGTACTCTGCGATTTCGGGCAGGTCATCGGCCAGACCACGTATCTTGCCATTGGCCTCCTCCTGCAGACGGTCGGCATAGGGAAGTCCTGTGTCACCGATAAGGTTGTCGATACCCCAGTCGGAAAAGAGTTTGTCAACGACCTCCGAGGAGCGCATCTTCACACCTTCCTTGCCGCCCCATGTCTCGACCACACCCTCATAGACCTGGTCTTCGGTGTTGATGGCTATGTCGGAGAACTCCACGGCAAGCTTCCATGTGAGCAGCAGAGGAGACCACACCACATGGCCGTTGCCCGAGAAGTGACCGGGCTTACCCTCCACAGCCTTCAGGTCGCCATCGAGGATGAGCTTGTATTCACCTATCATCACCTCGCTGCCACGCAAGTCGTCGGCAGACCGGTCGGTGGGGTTTGTGTTCTCGATGTCTATCTGGTTGCGACACTTGAAGAAATTGTGGCTGATACGTTCCGCCATGGCCGCGTCGAAGGTGTTGAGCGAGTCGTTGAGGAAGTGGATCGACTCCTCGTTGAGCGACTTCGGAACGACGCGCAGGAAGAGATAGTCGCCCTTGGCAACCTTCTCACCGAGCACCGACCAGCCGATGGAGTCGCTGCGCTGGGTGAGATTCCGGTTGGTGTAGATAGGCTTCTGCTTGAGCATCTCCTCCCGATCCTTGTACTCGCGGGCCGCATAGAGCTCTACGTCGTAGCTGAAGCGGATCGTGTCCTGTCGCACACCGTCACCGGAGTAGTAGCGCGGCCGCTCCCAATTGAGATTGAGGGCGTCGCCCACGAAGAGCTTTCTCGCTCCTCCGTCAGGGGCGAAATAGGGTGACGTGATGCGCGGGTTATTAAAGACGTATAGCGAGTCGGGAGCGTCGCCGTCGGCTCCCAGTCCGACGATGCGGATGCCACCCTTGCCCACGGTGAAGCGCACGGGTGCGGAGCGACCCTCGTCAGTGAATATATACTTACGGTGCGAGCCCGCTATGGTGTCGGGACGTGCCGTGACCTGCACGAGGACATCCATGCTGCCCTTGGCCTTGGCAAAGGTCTCGGCGGGCAGGTCATGGCTGAGCGTCCGTAGGTTCTTGGCCTCGTAGAGGGCTGGCTGGCTCTCCATCAAGCTGCGGCGGGCCGCCTCGCTGGAGAGATCCATATCCTTGACCGCCTCGACGGCTTTCAGTTCATAGGAGAAGGTGACGGGAAGCACCGACGGATTGTCCGAGACGGGTGCCTTCCAGTCGATAGTGACAGATCGCTGGGCGCTGAGCGTGTCGCCACCCGCTGCCATCATCGGATCGCTGACCACGGGCGGCGCAAAGGTCACACGTCCGTCGGGTGAGCTGGAGGAATAGTCCTTGATGCGGAAGAGGCGCAACTGGCTGCGTCCGTCGTTCTGGATATTGATATAGTCGAGCGCACCGATCTGTGTGGCATTGGATCGTGCCGTGACCTGTGCGACATAGGTTTCAAAGGGAGATAATCCGTTGACAATGCTCGCAGGCAGCATACACTGCGCCACGGTGAGGCCCGTGACCTGATAGACCACGGGGTTGCGCTCGATGGCCTCCAGGGGATCCTGGAGTGGCATCTGCTGTACGATTTTCAGGTCGTAGGTATAGTTGCGCGGCTTCGGGTCGCAGTTGACCTGCGGCGCAGTCCATGTGAGGATGGGGGTCTGCTTGACGAGAGTGGCGATGTCGCGGTTCTCAAAGTCGCCCGTGGAAACGGGCATGAGCCACTCGGGAGCTTTTGCCTGGTAGCAGACACGAAACATCGTACGGCTGAGAGCAGGGTTGCTGATCAGTACAGGCGTGGTGGTGTTCGGATTCCACTGATAGGCATTGATGATGATCTCGTAGGTACCCTCAGGCAGGTTGCCGAAGGAACCAGAGGTGACATCGGAGAACAGATTGGACGGCATCGAGACGTCCGAGGATCGGACGTGGTTGAACATCGTCCGCATCTCCGCTGCGGTGAGAACGCGCGTGGCACCCGCACCAACCTCGATAGGCTGGCGCGGCATGGTCTTGGCCGGCACGACGACCTCAAGCCCCGAGGCTGGCGTGACCTGCCGCAGCTCCGCGCCGAAGAAGATCTGCTGGGCCTCGGTGGAGGGATTCTGTACGGTGATGTTGAAGTACTGCCCGGGGTTGGACAGATAGTACATCACTTGCGGCGGCAGCACGTCGCGCAAGGGCATGACATTGACGTTGACGCTTTGGGCCAGCGCGGCGGCGAGGCTCAACAGGGCCAGCATCAGTGTGGCGGTGTATCTTCGCAGTCTCATGTTCTCTATGTATTGGTTTTGTTTCCCCCCGCCTACCACGTCGGGGCGTGATATTTGGAGGATGATGGTCTCTTGGCATTCCTTCCTGCCTTCCCGCCGGAACGGGGTCGGCGGAGAGGGTGGTCTTGGTGACGCCAGCTGCCAACGGAGGTCGGCTTAGGCGTGGGATCACGATCCTGTACGGTATCGTGTGGCGGTCGAGGCATTGGGGCGGGAGATGGGATCACCGGCCCTTACTGCCTTTCTCCTTCTGTTCCTTCTTATCCTTCTTCTTCGCACTCACTTGGAGGAGCGTGAAGGTGTAGAGGTAGTTGAACGTCAGCCTCACGTCGCGGTTGTCGAGCGTGCTCCTCGTCTTCTCCAGATTGACGTCGCCATACTGGCTGAAAGAGGCTCCAAGGCTGAACGAGTGGTATTTCTTGAGGGTGTAGCTCGCCGACAGGTCCACGCCCATGGAGAGGCTCTTGGAGTGGTGGCGCACCTCGTTGTAGTTGAGCGACACCGTGGCCGACGTGCTGAGGTTCTTCTCCTTGAGGAAGGAGCGTCCCGTGGAGATCGAAGCCACGTCGGAGGAGTACTCCGAATTGAAGCCCTTGGTGTTTTGGTGGCTCAGTGAGAAGGTGAAATTGGTCTCCCAAGGCTTCACATTGAGGTTGTAGGACGCACCCAGGGCGAGCGTCTTCACGTCGGTCTGTCCCACGGAGAACTTGTTGAGGTCGCGGTTTTCCGTGTAGTTGGCCGAGAGCGAGATGGTGTGGTCGAACAGTTCACCGGGCAGATTGTAGGTCGGCACGAGGCTGAAGGAGTGGAGCACACGGTGTATCTCGGTGGTGTCGTTGACCTGTGCCGTACCATCGCCCTGCGACTGCAGGTAGCCATTGTACATCGCCGTGACGTTCATCCGGTCGCTGATGCGGAGCGAAGCCATCGCGTTATAGACATAACCACGGGTGGTATAGAGCTGCTGCTTGGCGAGGTTGTCCTCCTGTCCAGAGAAGGACGCGCTGAGCGTGAGGCGACGGAAGAGGGTCGTCCCGGCACTGAGGCCGAGCGTATGGTAGTTGTTGGATGTGTAGTACGTTCCAAGCGAGACGTAGTCGGGCTGGATGTATTTATAGAAAATGCTCGCGTTGAAACCCTTCAGCGTCAGTCCGAGCGTGGCGTCGCCTGCAAAGCGGAGACGCGAGGTGTAGCGGGTCTCGAAGATCTTGTCAAACCGACGTGCCTCGTCGGTCATGACCTGCTGCGACTCGCGGTCGGCGGTGAAAGCCGACGTGGCCACATTGGCGGCCAGCGAGAGGAAGTTTTTGTAGCTCAACTGTCCTTTCAGTCCGAGGACGAGGTTCTCCTGCGGCCGCACACGGGTACGCCACCGCTCATCGATGGAGCTCTCCGAGTCGTAGGCACGGAGGAAGTAGAGGTCGATACTATTGCCGCCCTTACTGTAGCCTGCCGAGATTCCCCAACCGTAGCGTCGGTACTGTGGAATGCGGGCGGTGGGATCATCGGGGTTGTCATTGACGGCGCGGCGCAACACACCATAGAAGGCGGAGGCACGGAACTGCTTGTCGCGCCACTCCAGTCCCACACCATTGAACGACATGTTGAGCACATACTGGGAGAAGGGCATCGACGACTGGCCGATGTGGGCGGTGAAGTTCTTGTACGACGGACTGAGGTTGAACGAGAACTGGGGATAGCTGAAGTTCAGGTTGTCGTTCGAGAAGTAGATCGAGAACGGCATCGAGAATCCGTAGATGTTGAAGTTGAGATTGGCGAAGAAGCTATTGCTCAGCGGCGACATATATCCCAGCCCAGCAGAGCTGTGGAAGTAGGTGTTGTTGGTACCTATGGAGCCGGTGATGATGAGCGGGTCGCTCTTGGCTATCTGCGAAATGTCCTGCGCGCAGACGGGCGCAATGGCCCAAGAGCAGGCCATCAGAATGGCTGCTGAAAGTCTTGCCGCGAGTCGGTGTCTGTGCCCTGGCGTGCTCTGTCTCATTGCGTGGTCGGTTTTTGGTTATTCTTGGGATTCGGTGGTCACATATCTTATGAGGGCCTCCCGCCGCGCTTCCGCTCCTTGGCGGTGGCGTGGGAGGAGGCCCATAGAGAGACTAACGTCTGAAGAGGGTGCGGGTGATGGTGCCCGAAGCGGTCTTGACGCGGACGACATAGACGCCCGTGCCCAGGCCCTCGGCAGCGACACGCATACCCGAGGCATTATAGACCTCAACGCTTTCCGCGGCGACACCCGCCACGACCACACGGCCACCATCGAGATAGACGGCTACGCCCTGGTCGCCCGTGACGCTGTCAATGCCCGTGAGCGTCGGGGTGTTGAGTGCCATCGGACGCTGGTAGGTGCCTACGGTGGAGGCAAAGTCCACAGCGTCGTCGAGGACGAAGTATTCGCCCGTCAATGCGTCATAGAGGCGGAAGCTGACCTTCTCGCCCATCTCGCCATGGACGGTGACGAAGAAGCGGCCATTGATCATCCGGCCTTCTCCGCGACACTCGTCGCCGACAAAGGCACCGATGGTGTAGCGGTCGGCCTCAAGTTCCGTCGTGGGCTGGCAGATGACACTCATGTTATCGGCAAAGCGACTACCGTCATAGCTCCACACGCTCTGCTCGGCGGCACGGCGGGCGGAAGCCACGCTGCGCGGCTCGGCTTTCGGGATCACTCCCTCGGCGGCAAACGACACAAAGGCATTCTCTGCAGCAGCGTTATAGACCAGGTAACCCTCGCCTGCGTTGAAGCGCGTGAGCGTTCCTACCCACTGGCCGTCCTGGAAGGTGGCGAAGCCATCATTCTTGGAGACGATGCGCGAATCGTTGGCAAAGGTTGCCTTGCCGAGAGCCACCTGCAAATCGTGGTCGAAGCAGTAGGGATTGCTCACCCACGTCCAGCCAGACATAAGGTTGATATCACGGCCTGTATTGTAGTCGTAAAGCTTGCCGTCGTTAAGGAACGTATGGTAGTTCATGCCCTCCTTCACACACAACTTATAGCCTTCCTGCGTGTTCAGCTCCTCCAAGTCGCCGAAGAATCCATACTGCGGATCGTTGTAGGTGAGTGAATACTGCGAGCGAATCTCCTGCACCTCGTACAGGTACTTGTTAAACAAGTATCCCTCGATCTTATTGGCAAAGAGCGAAATCCAGCTCCATCCCTCGCCCAACTGAATGTTCTGACCAATCTGTATATTGGCATTAGTGGACAGAAGCTGTCCATAGTTGAGACCTATGCTGTAGTTGCCAAGGCGGTTGGGCTTGACTTTCCACTTGTTCGTTCCCTCGATGCGCTCTCCTATCTCCAGCACGGGCATATCGTCGGTATCGCTGTAGGGCGGAATCTGCCAGTACATCATGTCCTCGTCGAGCAGGTAGTTTTCGGGCCGAGTATGGACTTCGAACACGACGTTCTCGTCGTTGATGCCTATATCCTTCGTATCAATATATACCCCAGTTCGGGATAAAATAGCGATTAGTTGCA
>ULTI01021375.1_pt1 | contig 33671 bp, 31 predicted proteins | sample 1957291 | NCBI WGS metagenome assembly ULTI01 (sample SAMEA4835725, study PRJEB28245) | human gut metagenome | biome: gut microbiome; material: fecal sample | place: Denmark | collected 2008 | reverse complement strand
TTCGACACCGGGGGCACGTTTGTCCGTCTATCACAGATGCGCTCAGCATTTTTAGCAGGCCTAAGTGGTGGGGTTCATAAATTTTAATGTGCCCGCTCTCCATTGTGTCGCCCATCGTAGTACTACATTTATTTGCTAATAAAACGAGGGCGCAAATGCGACCCGCGGGCACGGTATTCTTCACCCACACCACTAATGCCTGCACAAAATACTTCGGACGTCATCTGTGATAGACGGACAAACGTGCCCCCGGTGTCGAAACTTGAACGGACAGGAATCATCAAGGAGGCAGGGGGAGGGTTGCTACAAATTCGCAATTCTGGATAGCTAGTGTAGGAAAAATCAAGTGTACGCGCCCGTGTAGTACCAGCCTGTCCTCTATGCGAAAGTTGAACGGAAGCATCAAAAAAGGACTACCATAAAGGCAGTCCTTTTAGAGGATTCTTTATTTTGCGTTGAGTTCCGCAATGTCGTAAATGAGGCGCTTGGAATCTTCCCAACCAAGGCAAGGATCTGTAATCGACTTACCATAAATGTGATTGCCGATGGACTGATTTCCTTCCTCAATATAACTTTCAATCATGAGACCTTTAACAAGTCCGCGAATATCAGAAGAAAGCTGACGGTTGTGCATTACCTCGCGGGCGATACGAATCTGCTCCTTGAATTTCTTGCCGGAGTTGGAATGGTTTGTATCAATGATCGCTGCAGGATTTACAACATCCATCTTTGCATACATATCATGAAGACGAATCAGATCTTCGTAATGGTAATTCTGAGTTGTATTACCATGTTTGCTGACAGCACCACGAAGTACAACGTGTGTCAGTGGATTTCCGGTTGTCTGAACTTCGCTTCCACGGTATACAAAGTGATGTGGATGCTGGGCTGCATATACAGAATTCAGCATAACGGAGAAATCACCACTGGTCGGGTTCTTCATACCGGATGCAACGTCAAAACCGCTGACAGTCAGACGGTGCTGCTGATCCTCAACCGAACGTGCACCGATGGCAACGTAAGAGAGGAGATCTTCTACATATCCCCAGTTCTCAGGGTAAAGCATTTCGTCTGCACAGGTAAGACCACTCTCAGCGATCGCACGGATGTGCATTTTACGCATAGCAATGAGACCTTCTACCATATCCGGTGCTTTTTCCGGGTCTGGCTGGGATGCGATACCTTTGTAACCTTCGCCTGTTGTACGAGGTTTGTTTGTGTAAACACGAGGAATGATGATCAACTGATCTTTGACATCTTCCTGGATTTTTGTGAGGCGGCTGACATAGTCGCAAACAGAATCTTCATTGTCCGCGGAACATGGTCCGATGATAACAAGAAAACGGGAATCCTTTCCGGTGATGACATCGGAAATCATAGCATCACGCTGCTTCTTTAATTCTGCAAGCTCCGGAGTAAGCGGATAATCGCGCTTGATTTCTTCTGGAGTTGGTAACTGATTTAAAAATGTAAAACTCATAGTCTACTCCTTAATAAGTGATTTTGTATAGACATACATGGGTTATCTTAATAGAAAAGTCGGAAAATGTCAATTTTGCAGAAGGAATTTCTTTATTTTTATACAAAAAATTGTTATAATAATAATCACATTTGTTGCAGGGAGGTAACAGTGATGGAAAATTTACTGTGTGTCAAGGAGCGCATTATTGGTAAGGGAAAGCCCCTTGTTTGTGTTCCGATTATGGAAAAGACAAAAGAATCTATTATAAAAGAAGCAAAGCGCCTTGTGGAGCATCAGGTAGATATGATTGAGTGGAGACTGGATGCGTTCGAAGGGGTACAAAGTCCAAACGAGATTCGAATTGTTTTGGAAGCATTACGACCGATTGTGGAAAAGACAATTCTTGTTTATACATTTCGTTCAAAAAATCAGGGTGGATTACTGGCATTGGATGCAGATGAAATCTATGACATTCATCAGCTTGCCACGGAGTCAGGGGTAGTAGATTTTGTAGATCTGGAGTTTTTTGAGGCAAAGAAAGCGGCAAAAGAAATCAAAGAATTACAAAGCCGTGGCGTCCATGTGATTGCTTCACATCATGATTTCGCACAGACACCGGAGAGAGGCGTGATGCGGATGTTGCTGGAGCAGATCTATGAAAGCGGAGCAGATGTCGTAAAGCTTGCAGTCATGCCGCAGAATACAAAGGATGTGCTGCATTTACTTTCTGAAACCAATGCATTTCACGAAAATCATCCGGATCGTGCACTCATTACCATGTCGATGGGGGCAAAAGGTGCAATTTCCCGTGTGGCAGGAGAGTTCTTTGGTTCCTGCGTGACATTTGGCGCAGGCGAGCAGGCGAGCGCTCCGGGACAGTTGCCGATGACTGATTTGGAGAATGTTCTTGAAATCCTTCATGAAAGCATCAGTCGATAACTGCTTTTACAATAGCACAAAAAATCCAGTGTCTGAATGAAATGAAAATCATTTAGACACTGGATTTTATTCATAATGCACCCGGCGGGAATCGAACCCGCATCTCAGGAGTCGGAGTCCTACGTTCTATCCATTATACTACGGCTGCCCACACAGTGAAGCCTTACGCAATCACGTGCGTTTATAAATATATCATATCTTAACAGATTCGTCAATAAAAGAAGCCAGCGGTTGTCCGACAAAAAAAGGTTGATTAGAAAATCAAATAGTGTTAGACTATCTAAGTGATTGAGAATAAGTAAGAAAACAAATTTTATATAGAAAATTGAGCAGGAGGATATCATGCAGCAATTAAAAGATTTTATTGTAAAATATAAGCGATATATTGGTGCAGCAGTAATTTTTGTTGTACTTGTTTTAATATTAGTAAACTGTACCGGACAAAAGAATGGAAATTCTGATACGCAGGCAGGAACAGAAATAAGCGGAACACAGGCAACAGAGTATCAGTTGGAGGGCAAGCTGCAGAAGAATGCAGATCCGGAACTGGTTGAACTTATTAAGAATTATTATACTGCTTATGCAGCTGGAGATATTGAATCTCTTGAGCCATTGGCACAGCCATTGAGCGATAATGAAAAGAGTTATATCGGAACATTTTCGGATTACTATGAGAGTTTTGATAATATCGTATGCTATTCTATGCCGGGAGTGACCGATGATTCTTATCTGGTTTCAGTATGCTATGATTTGAAATTCTACGAGATTGATACTGCAGCTCCGGGAATGGATTTCTTCTATGTAGAGAGAGACGGAAAAGGAAACTTATATATCAATAATGTATATTCTTCCTATAACTTCAATTTCCTTGATGAGGATCTTGATGCAAATCTTTATTCTTTGATTTTAAATTATGAAAAGAGTGATGATGTAGTTGCTTTACAGCAGCAGGTACAGGCAAAATACGATGAGGCAGTTGCCAGCGATGAAAAACTTGCTAATATGGTAGGTGGCACATTGCGCAGTGCCATGACAAAATGGAGAGATTCTGTTGCAGCAACACAGGATACAGAGGACGCAACGGATGTGACTCCGGCAACAACGGAAGAAACTCAGAAGACAGAGACCACAGAGTCTAAGGATGATTCAAAAAAGGATTCAAAAGATAATACGGAATCCAAGGATGATACAAAGAAAGATGATACAAAGGCTGACGACAATAAGTCAGATGACAGTAAGAAAGACACCAAGAAGGAGTCCGGTACGGTTAAGACAAAAGATATCTGTCGTGTACGCGCTAAGGCAAGCACAGATTCTGAGATGATCGGAACTGTTAATAAGGGCGTGAAATTAAAGAAGATTGGTACGGAAGGTGACTGGACAAAGGTTAAGTTCCAGGGACAGACCGGATACATTAAGACAGAGTTCTTAAAGAAGGTTTCATCAAAATCAAGTGACAGCTCTGACACCGGGATGGTCAAGACAAAAGATATCTGTAATGTACGTGCCAAAGCAAGCGCAGATGCAGAACTTCTTGGAAAAGTAGATATTGGTGTGAAACTGAAAAAACTAGGAACCAGTGGAGATTGGACAAAAGTAAAATTCCAGGGTAAGACAGGATATATCAAGAGTAATCTGCTGAAAAAGGTGAAATAAAGCTGAAAAGAAAAATGAGCGGAGGCTGGGAAGTCTCCGCGTTTTTTACACGTGAGGGAAAATAAGTGGAAGTCAGAATAAATAAATTCCTGAGTGAGGCAGGGGTATGCTCCAGAAGAGAAGCAGACCGTCAGATCGAAGCAGGAAATGTTACAATTGATGGGAAAATTGCGCAGATGGGAGATCGCGTGTCAGAGGGACAGCAGGTGTGCTTTCAGGGAGTTCCGGTAAAAAAAGAGGAGGAAATGATTCTGATTGCACTGAACAAACCGGCAGGAATCGTCTGTACAGCAGAAAAGAGAGAGAAGAATAACGTCATTGATTATCTTAATTATCCCAAACGCATTTATCCGGTAGGAAGACTGGATAAGGATTCCGAGGGATTATTGCTTTTGACAAACAATGGGGACATTGTCAACAAAATGATGCGTTCCGGAAATATGCATGAAAAAGAATATATTGTGACCGTGAACCGACCGGTTACGGATTCCTTTTTGCACGGAATGGCCAATGGGGTACCGCTTGTAGAACTGAATACCACAACACGCAAATGCAGGGTGGAACGCACTGGTAAAAAGCAGTTTAGCATTGTTTTAACACAGGGACTGAATCGGCAGATACGTCGTATGTGTGAATATTTTGGTTATCGTGTGCAAAAACTGGTACGTGTGCGCATTATGAATATTGAACTGGGAGATCTGGAACCGGGCAAATATCGGGATGTGACATCACAGGAGTACAAGCGTCTTCTGGAGCTCATTGCACCTTCGAGCAATGCGCCTGTCCGTCCGGGAAAGAAGCAACCGCAGAATGAGCGAATGTGCACAAATTCAGATCCGAGAAAGGAAACAAACCGGAAGAATGCAAATACGACGAAACGTTCACAGAATCGTCTTCATGGTACATTCACAGTCGTGAACAAAAATATAGATCGAGAGAGAACACATGGAAGCAAAAAAGCAACGGATTGAACAACTGGTTGAACAATTAAATAAGGCATCAGCTGCATATTATAACGGACAGGATGAGATTATGTCCAACTATGAGTGGGATGCGATGTTTGACGAACTGGTTACCTTAGAGAAGGAAACCGGATATATTATGGCAGAGAGCCCGACACAGAATGCAGGTTTTGAAGAAGATGGAAGTGGTGAAAAGGAAGCACATGAGTATCCGGCACTTTCGCTTGCAAAGACCAAGCAGATTTCAGAATTACAGGACTGGGCAGGAAAACGGCCAATCTGGCTTTCCTGGAAGCTGGATGGCCTGACACTTGTGCTGACCTATGACGGGGGAAAACTTACAAAGATTCTGACCCGTGGAAATGGTACGATTGGAACTAACATCACCTTTTTGAAAGGCGCGATCAGCGGATTTCCGCAGAAGATAAAATATAAGGGACATCTGGTCGTTCGCGGAGAGGCTGCAATCTCTTATACGGATTTTGCCTTGATCAATGATATGATCGAGGATGATGACGAAAAATATGCCAATCCAAGAAACCTTGCATCCGGAACACTGAATCTGGATGATCCAGAAGAAGTAAAGAACCGTCATGTTAAGTTTCATGCATTTACACTGGTACATCTGGATGAAGAGATGCGTTCCTGGGGAGCGCGTATGCAGTTTTTGGAAGAACAGGGATTTAATGTTGTGGACAGGGAAGCAACGGATGCCGGCAGACTTCCGGAGGCGATTGAGCGGTGGACGAAGAAAGTAGAAAGCGGACAGATGGATGTGCCGGTAGACGGACTGGTCATCTGCTATGATGATACGGACTATGCGGCATCCGGCAGTGTGACCGGACATCATGCGACGAGAGCGGGCTTTGCTTTTAAATGGCAGGATGAATCGGTGGAGACGAAGCTGGATTATATCGAGTGGTCGTGCGCGGTATCTACCATTTCGCCGGTAGCAGTATTTGAGCCGGTGCAGATCGAAGGAACCACGGTTTCGCGCGCATCGCTTTGCAACCTCAGCGAGATAGAACGTCTGGGAATTGGAAAAGAATGTACTTTGGAAGTCATTAAGGCGAACAAAATCATTCCAAAGTGTATTGCGGTCAAGGATGCCGTCGGAGAGGTTGAGATTCCAAAAGAATGCCCGGTATGCCATGCGCCGACAGAAATCCGCATCAGCAAGAACAGCGGCACCAAGACACTGCATTGTACCAATCCGGACTGTACGGCAAAAAATGTAAAGAAATTCACCCGTTTTGTCAGCAAATGGGGCATGGATATTGATGGACTTTCCATTCAGACGATGTTGAAATTTATCAACGAGGGATATATCCATGAGTTCGCAGATATTTACCATTTAAAGGATCATTTTGATGTGATCAGCCAGATGGAGGGCTTTGGAGAAAAGTCCGTAAACAATATGGATAAATCCATTGAAAAAAGCCGAAATGTACATCCGGTCAATTTTATTTTCGCACTGTGCATTCCGCTGATCGGAACGGATGCGGGAAAAAAGATCGTCGGTTCCATCGGATTTGAGGCTTTTTTGAAGCGGATGGAGAATCAGGAAGGATTCGAAGATATTGATGGAATAGGAGCAGAGCGTTCCAATTCGATTCTGGCCTGGTATGCAAAAGAGAGCAATCGAATGTCGCTTGCACATTTGTTAGAGGAACTTTCCATTGAGCATATAGAACCGAAAGATACTTCGGAGGGTACCTGCGTCGGTATGACATTTGTTATAACCGGCGATGTTCATCATTATAAGAATCGTGATGAATTCAAAGCATATGTAGAGAGCCAGGGTGGCAAAGTTGCAGGAAGCGTATCTGGAAAGACCAGTTATCTTGTAAATAACGATGTGGAATCCAACTCGTCCAAAAACCGTAAAGCGAAGGATCTTGGAATCCCGATTATTTCGGAAGATGAATTTGTAGCACAGTTTGTTCGGTAATGACGGACGATTTGAGGGATTAGATTAACAGAGTGCTACAGAAAGTGAGGAAATTATGCCAATCAGAACACAGAGTGATCTCCCGGCAAAGGAGATCCTTGAACGGGAAAATATATTTGTAATGGATGAAAATCGTGCGATGCATCAGGATATCCGTCCGATCAACATCGTGATTTTGAATCTGATGCCTTTGAAAGAAGATACGGAGCTGCAGATTCTGCGCTCATTGTCGAATACACCATTACAGGTAGATGTGTCGTTTATGGCTCCGGCTTCTCATGCGTCTACACATACATCAAAGAGTCATCTGAACCAGTTCTATCAGACGTTTGATGAGATCAGACAGAAATATTTTGATGGGCTGATCATTACGGGAGCTCCGGTTGAGCAGATGGAATATGAGGAAGTGGACTACTGGGAAGAAGTCTGCAAAATTATGGAGTGGTCAAAAAAACATGTGACTTCGACCTTACACCTTTGTTGGGGTGCTCAGGCAGGTCTTTATTATCATTATGGAATTCCAAAATATGACCTGAGCCAGAAGAAATTTGGTGTCTTCCGTCACAGAGTGATGAATCGTAAGATTCCGCTTGTCCGCGGATTTGATGATTATTTCTATGCACCGCATTCCCGTCATACAGAGATTCGGGAAGAGGACATCTTAAAACATGATGAGCTCACCATCCTTGCAAAGTCTGAGGAAGCAGGGGTATTTCTTGTGATCAATCAGGATGGAAGCCAGATTTTTGTGATGGGACATCCAGAGTACGATCGCATGACATTAGACAGTGAGTACAAGAGAGATACCGCAAAAGGACTGCCGATCACATTGCCATGTAACTATTATCCGGATGATGATCCAACACAGCGGCCAATGCTGCAGTGGAGATCGCACGGAAATATTATGTATGCAAACTGGATCAATTATTATGTCTATCAGCAAACGCCGTATGAATTTGTTGATGCAGCGGAGATTATTGGAAAATAATTAAATGATATGAGGGTCAAAAGGTATTTTGCCCCTTTAATCATTTTATAGACTAACAAAAGAAAAAATACACAGAAAATAAGCACCAACAGAAAGATGAGGTGATCCCTCAAAGAAACTTTCTGCCGGTGCTTATTTTATTACAACTCCGCCATCAGAAAATTCAGGGAACCCTTTGGGTTCTCTGTTCCTTTTTCCAGAAGTGAAATCAGTCCACAGATGGTATCTTCAATCTCTTCTTTGCTGGAAGGAACCAGCGTATTATCCAGTTTTACCGTCAATATAATTAATACAATCTCAGCCAGTGCTTTGGGATGTTCGCAGTGTATGACATTTGTCTGTGTACCCTGTCGGATGATTTCCGCAAGGACTGGCTTTAATTCGCTGATCAGATGATGCATATATTTCTGATGGAGAAAAGCTTTCTCCTGGGCAGCGGCTCCGGTTCCAACCTCTGTTTTAAGAAAGGCAGAAGAGGAATTCCGGCAGGCCTGAAAAATCATGGCCATGCGGGTAAATGGCGAGATGTCCGTCTGCTCCGCGAGGTGCTTGGCCGTATCCAAAGGTGTCTCATAGCTTCGTTTGACCAATGCTTCGAGGATTGCTTCCTTGGAAGGAAAGTAGTAGTAAATGCTTCCTTTGCCGATTCCCGCGGTCTGTGCAATCTCGCTGACGGATATGGTAGAAAGTTCCTTCGTTACGAGAAGGGACTGCAATGCATCTAAAATTTTATCGTATTTCATCTGTTTTGGCATATTTTTTATCACCTGTCATATATGAGTATTCCTCTGTATCATAACACATCCCACAAAAAAACGCGACGTAATATTATACAAAAAATCAGGAAATACCCCCTTTTATTCTTACAGGATGAATAATTGACCAATGGTCGAAAAAGTGCTAAGTTAAATATATAGCATACCGACCAACGGTCGAAAATATATGCGAAGAAGGAGAAAAATTATGAAATATGCAGATATGTTTGCCAGGGTAAAAGGCATGTTCATACAGGCAGATGTCAGTGATATCACAGAGCATCTGGCTTATCAGTTCAACATTACAGGGGAGGCCGAAGGCATCTTTTACGTGGAAGTAAAAGAAGGAAAGCTCTATGTGGAACCTTATGAATATTTTGATCGGGATGCAATCTTTACCTGTTCGGCAGAGACATTGTTTAAACTGGCAGAGGGAAAGACCGATCCGATTCTGGCATTTACCACAGGAAAATTAAAAGTGGAAGGAAATATTGACAAGGCACTTCGCCTGAAGGAAATCATCGACAGTAAGAAAGCATAGGTGAAGAATGATGTGGAAGATTGCGGCAGCGGCAGGCCTGGCCGGACTTGCGTTGGCAGAGGCCGGGGGCTGTACATATTTTTACCGAAGAACCATGATGCGTTATAACGCAAAGCGGGAACGTACGATGAAGATGTCCGGTGTCAACTGGAAACAGTACTATGAACAGATCGCACCGAAGCGGGAGTGGATGATGCAGCAGCCACATGAGGACGTATGGATCCGTTCTGATGACGGTCTGCGGCTTCATGCCACATATTTTAAAGGGGCAGAAGGGAAAAAGGCAGTCATTTGCTTTCACGGATACACAAGTGACGGATTATCGGATTATGGAAGTCTGTCCAATTACTATCTGAAACGGGGTTTTCGTATGCTGCTTGTAGATGCCAGAGCCCACGGACAAAGCGAAGGAAAATACATAGGCTTTGGAAACAAAGACCGCTACGATGCGTTGGGCTGGATCTTGTGGATGATTCAAAAAGTCGGGGAAGATGCAGAGATTGTGCTGCACGGTGATTCAATGGGTGGAGCCACAGTCCTGATGGCCAGCGGACTGGATCTGCCAAAAGAAGTAAAGGCAATCGTCTCTGACTGCGCATTTACTTCGCCAAAGGCAGTGTTTACGCATGTACTGCATACTATGTATCATATGCCGGCATTTCCAATGATTCCGATTGCGGATGCAGTCAACCGGAAAAAAGCAGGATATGGACTCGATGACTGCAATGCCGCGCGGGAAGTGCGAAAGGCGAAGGTACCGATTTTATTTATCCATGGCGACAGCGACAGTTTTGTACCTTGTCACATGTGTGAAGAACTATACGAAAACTGCGCCTCACAGAAAATGAAACTTATCGTAAAAGGCGCAGGACATTGTGAGAGCTATTACAAAGAAACAGAGCAGTATGAAAAAGCATTGGATGAATTATGCCGGAAAGGAGCTATTTGATGAAAACAAGAAATGGATTTCAGGTATATCCGCTTACCGTAGCACAGAAATTTCATTTATTTTATTTGCCATACTGTCCGAATGCGGCAGTGCTCAATATTGGAACAAGCCTGACAATCGGAACAGAAGTGGATTTTGATGTACTTCGTGAGACCATTTATAAGGCCTACGAGCGCAATGAGGGAATGCGTATCCGTTTTACGAAAGATGAAGATGGTACTTGCTATCAATATGTGGTAGACAGCGAGACCGATAAAAAGGAACGGACGATTGATTTTGTGGATTTTTCCGACAAAACAATGGAAAAAGCTGCACAGATCATGCAGAAATGGACCACGGTTCCGTTCGAATTTGAAGACTCACCGATGAACAAAATTGTCATGATTCACACACCGGACGGATTCAATGGTGTGTATTTCCTGGGGCATCATATGGTTGTGGATGCGCAGTCGCTCATTGCTTTTTTGAAAGATATCATTGAGATATACTGCAATGCAAAGTACGAGGGTGTGCCTTATCCGAAAGAAATGTGTTCCTATATTGAACAGCTGAAAAAAGATCTCCTGTACGAAGCCGGAAGCAAAGCACAGCAGAAGGACCGCGAATTTTTTGAAAATGTCATACGACAGTCGGAGCCGGTATATAACGGAATCAAAGGCACCGGAAAGCTTGAGGCAGCAAGAAAGATGTTCCATGCACCGAAGCTTCGCACGGCATTCAATGCGACCGATGATGTGAAATCGGCTTTGGATATCTTTCATCTCGAAGAGGAACCGACCAGAAGACTGATGGATTTCTGCAAAGAAAATCATATCTCGCTGGCGTGTCTGCTGCTCATGGGACTGCGTACTTATTTCCAGAAAGAAAATGGACAGGACGATGTGTCAATCAACAACGCCATCGCCAGACGTGCAACATTAAAAGAAAAGAAGAGCGGTGGAACAAGAATCCATTCGTTCCCGTTTCGCACGGTGTTTTCAAAGGATATGAAATTTATCGATGCGATCTATGCCATAAGGGACAAACAAAACGAGCTGTTCCGCCATGCAAATTACAATCCGACCGAGTATTTTGCATATCGCTCCAAAGTGTACAAACAGCCGAAAGCGGGACTGACTTATGAGCCAATGTCTCTGACTTATCAGCCGATGACTTTGCGGGAAAAAGGACTCGACGACATGGGCAATATTCCATATAAGACCAAGTGGTATCCGAACGGTATGACCACACAGGCAATGTACCTGACGGTGATGCACCGGCCGGAGGACAACGGACTGGATTTCAATTTTGAACATCAGGTAAAAGCGGTAAGCAGAAAAGACCTGGAATACCTGTATTATTACCTTTGCAAAATCATGTTCAAAGGCGCAGAAAATCCGCAGCTTACCATCGGTGAGATCATTCAGTTAGTGTAGAAAAAGGAGAGAGTTATGTTTGAACAGTTAGTAGATATTATATGCAATTATGTCGAGGTAGAGCCGGAAAATGTGTATCCGGAATCCCGTTTTATGGAGGATCTAGGATTTACCTCCTTTGATTTTATGAGCATGTTAGGTGAGATAGAGGAAACGTTCGACGTCGAACTCGAACAGGAAAAAGCAGCTGGTATCCGCACGGTGCAGGAAGCGGTCGATTATCTGGAAACATTGTAAGTCCAATCGGAAGGAGAAGATTATGGAATATCGTATCTATCATACAATCAAAGAAATCGTAAAGCATGCAGAAGATACCTACGGCTCCTGCGATGCGGTACGATACAAAACCGGAAAAGACACGATCGAGGCGAAAACATATCGGCAGATTGGAAAGGATAGCCGGCATTTTTCCGATGCGATCGAAAAACTCGGACAGCAGGGGGCGCACATTGCATTGATCGGTGTGACTTCGTATCCGTGGCTTGTTTCGTATTTTGGAATTGTAAACGGCGGCAGTGTGGCGGTTCCGTTGGATGTGGCACTTCCGGCAGAAGAACTGTGCGAGCTGATGCGCCGGGCGGATGTCACGATGCTTGTGGTGGATGACATCCGAAAAGATGTAGTCGTAGCTGCAAAAAATACTTGTCCGTCTTTACAATATATTGTATCTATGGGAAAGGAACCTGCAGAGGGCTGTCTGTCAATGAAAGAATTGCTTGCACAGAACGCAGAAGATATTCGTGTGGAAAATACAGAAAGCACCCGTGCAGAAAATGCAAAAGGCACCGATACGGAAAAAGAGATCAATCCGGATGCGCTTTGTACGATCCTGTTTACTTCCGGAACGACAGGAAAAAGCAAAGGTGTGATGCTGACTCAGCGGAATCTTGCAGAAAATGCGACCTGTCTGGATATGAAGATCGAAGAAAATGCAGTGATCTTATCCGTGCTTCCAATTCATCATGCATACTGTCTGAGCATGGATATCTTAAAAGGATTTTCGGTGGGAAGTACAATCTGTATCAACGATTCGCTCATGCGCGTGGCGAGAAATATACAATTGTTCCGGCCGCAGATCATGCTGATGGTTCCGTTGATGATCGAAAGCCTTGCAAAGAAGTTGGAGGCCGCAGAAGGCCTTCCGGCAGAAGTTGTAAAAGAGAAAGTGTTCGGCGCACAGTTTCATACGATTTTCAGCGGAGGTGCGTATCTGAATCCGGATTACATTGACCTGTTTGCACGTTATGGAATTTCGGTCCTTCAGGGCTATGGAATGACGGAGTGTGCGCCGGTCATTGCAACGACGGTCGCATGGAACCAGAAGAAAGATTCCGTCGGACAGCTGCTTCCAAACTGTGAGGCAAAGTCGGTGGACGGCGAGCTTTGGGTGCGGGGCAGCAGTGTGATGTCCGGTTATTATAAAATGCCGGAGGAGACAGCGGCAGCATTGGAAGACGGCTGGCTGAAAACCGGTGATCTGGGTTATGTGGATGATGAGGGCTTTGTCTATCTGACCGGCCGAAAGAAGAATCTGATCATTACCAAAAACGGAGAAAATGTCTCGCCGGAAGAAATTGAAAATAAACTGAGTACAAAGCGGCTCGTGGCAGAGGTTCTTGTGCGAGAGGCAGAGGGCGTTATCGAGGCAGAGATATTCCCGAATCAGGAATATGCCACGAAAGCAGGCGTAGAAGATGTGCCGGCAAAGCTGCAGGAAATCATCGACAGTTACAATAAAGATGTTCCGGCATACAAGCGTGTGTACCGCTTGAAAGTGCGGAAGGAAGAATTTCCAAAGACTGCGTCGCGGAAAATAAAAAGAGAAAATTAAAATATCGAAAAACTCCCCTTTTTTATTGCAATAGGATAGAAATGTTCTATTTTTGAACCGATAAATTCTATCATGTGTAAAACAGACTTGATACAATGTCGGAAATGCAATAAAAAACAGAAAGGGGAGTTTTTTAAATTGAATTACACAAACATAGGTAACTTCCCGAAGACAAAACTACAGTGGCTTTGGGAAAACATGAAAGGAAGCCGGGGAATCTATATTGCGGGAATGCTTGGCACGATCGTTTACAACGTGCTGCAGCTGACTGTTCCGTATTATTCCGGCAAAATTGTAGATTTATTTTTGAGTGGCACAGATGCCAGAGAAAATCTGCGCACGAACAGCGATCTGTTCTATCATCTGCTGATCTGTATGGTGGGATTTACGGTGTTGCGCGGTGTCATCGTCTATGTGGACTGCATGGTCTATGAGCATGTGTCACAGACTGTGCTTTACCGTGTGCGGAATTTTCTCTATGACAAGATTCAAAGGCAGGATATGACGTTTTACAGTACATACCGGACCGGCGATCTCATGACGCGCGTCACGGGTGATCTGGATGCTGTCCGGCATATGGTGGCGTGGGTCATCCGTATGGTGATTGAATCGTTCTCGCTTTTTGGTGCGGTCGCTATCTACTTTTTCTATATGAACTGGAAGATGGCACTTTGCCTTCTGATCATTTCACCGCTTGTATTTTTTATTATCTACCTGTTCAAAAACAAGGTAGCGCCAATGCATGCAAAACTGCGTGAAAAGCTGGCACAGATGAACACATATGCGCAGGAAAATATTTCCGGAAACCGTGTGGTGAAGGCTTTTGCCAGAGAGGATTACGAAATTAAAAAATTCGATCAGGCAAACCGTGATTACGCAGATACGAACAAGGCGACCGGTATGGTCTGGCTGAAATTTTTCCCGTATGTGGAAGGAATCGCAGATCTGCTGCCGGTAGTAATGCTTGCAGTGGGCGGTGTCTTTTTGATCCACGGCGAGATGAGCATGGGCGATTATGTGGCATTCTCCGGTCTGATCTGGGCAATCGCCAACCCGATGCGCCAGATGGGTAACATCATGAACGAGTTCCAGCGCTTTTCCGCGGCATCGCAGAAAGTCATGGAGATTTATTATTCACAGGCGAAGATTAAGGACGCAGATGATGCGGTTGCACATCCGGAGCACTTTGATGGAAAAATCGAGTTCCGTGATGTATCGTTCCAGTATGAGGACGGCGATCTGCCGGTATTGCATGATATTTCCTTTACCGTGCAGCCGAATGAGACGATTGCGATCATGGGAGAGACCGGATGCGGAAAGACATCTCTGATCAATCTGATTCCGCGTTTTTATGAGCCGACGAAAGGGGAAGTACTCATTGACGATATCCCGATCGAGACATTAAAACTTGCGGACTTAAGAAAACAGATTGGTCTGGCAACACAGGATGTTCTGTTATATTCCGATACGATCGAGGGAAATATTGCGTATGGAGATAGCAGTATCGGTCAGAAGGAAGTAGAAAAATTTGCAAAATATTCGGCCGCTTCGGATTTTATTTCCAAGATGCCGGAGGGATATGACACCGTTGTCGGAGAGCGCGGCGTGGGACTTTCCGGTGGACAGAAACAGCGTATTTCGTTAGCGCGCGCTTTGGCGGTTAAACCGTCGATCCTGGTATTGGACGATACGACTTCCGCGGTCGATATGGAGACCGAAAAACAGATTCAGGAATCCTTAAAACATCTGGATTTTCCTTGTACCAAAGTTATCATCGCACAGCGTATTTCCACAACAAAGGAAGCAGACAAAATCCTGGTGTTGCAGGATGGACACATTACCGAGGCGGGAAGTCACGAGGAACTTCTTGCAAAGAAGGGCTACTATTATGAGCTGGTGCGTCTGCAGACCGGAATCGATGATGCGGTCGTGGAAAACAGCGCAAATGAGGAATAGGGGGTGAGCATATGGCAAAGAATACATATAAACAGGATGAAGTATTAGAGGAACCATTTGACATTCGTCATCTGCTTCGGGCTTCTTCCTATATCAAAAAATATATCAAACCAATGCTGCTTGCAATCGTGCTGAGTGGAATCGGAGGCGCATTCGGATATGTGGCACCAATGATCACTCAGAAAGCATTGGATATCGCAGTACCGGATAAAAATATGCAGCTTTTGTTCGCACTTGTGGGGGCATTGGTCGGCATCTATGCAGTGAGTGTGCTTTTTATAACAATCCGGAGCAAAATTATGGTGGATGTCAGCCAGGAGATTATCTATGACATTCGCAAGGATCTCTTTGAACATTTGCAGAAACTTCCGTTCCAGTATTACGATGACCGTCCGCATGGCAAGATCTTGATACGTGTCGTAAACTATGTGAATTCCGTTTCCGATATGTTATCGAATGGTCTGATCAATATTGTGCTGGAATGTTTCAATCTGCTTTTTATCGTCATTTTCATGTTTCTTGTCGATGTGCAGATGGCGCTCGTGGTACTGTGCGGTGTGCCTGTGCTCGCAGTGTTCATGTTCTGGATCAAAAATAAACAGCGCAAAGCATGGCAGGCCGTATCGAATAAGAATTCGAATTTGAATGCGTATTTGCAGGAGAATATTGTGGGTGCGAGAATCACACAGATTTTTGCAAGAGAAGATGAAAACGCAGAGATTTTTAACGATTTATCGAAAGACTGCAGACGTACATGGAATACGGCAGTGCGTTACTCGAATCTCGTGTGGCCGGGCATCGATTCCATTTCCGTATTTGTGCGGGCGGCGATTTTCCTCTTTGGACTTGTCATATTCGGACAGGGAAACAAATCGCTCGGAACGATCGTGGCAATCTCAAGCTATGCTTCCTATTTCTGGCAGCCGATCATGAACCTTGGAAATATCTTCAACAACTTTATCAATAACATTGCTTATCTGGAGCGTATTTTCGAGACCATCGATGAACCGGTTACCGTAAAAGACGCAGAGAACGCAAAAGAAATGCCAAAGATTCAGGGTAAAGTGACATTCGATCATGTAAAGTTTGCCTATGATGAGACAAAGACCATTTTAAAGGATGTGTCCTTTACCGTACAGCCGGGCGAGAGCGTGGCACTGGTAGGACCGACGGGAGCCGGAAAAAGCACCATCGTCAACCTGATTTCGCGTTTCTACAACGTAAACGGCGGAAGAGTACTGATCGATGACCAGGACATCGCCGAAGTGACCATTCATTCCCTGCGCCGGCAGATGGGAATTATGATGCAGGACAGCTTTATTTTTTCCGGAACCATCGAGGACAATATCCGTTACGGAAAACTCGATGCCACAAAGGAAGAGATACAAAAGGCCAGCCGGATTGTCTGCGCAGATGATTTCATCAGCCGTATGCCGGACAGCTATGCGACCGAAGTACGTGAGCGCGGTTCCATGCTCAGCCAGGGCCAGAAGCAGCTGATCTCTTTTGCACGAACACTTCTGTCGGATCCGGCCATCCTGATCCTTGATGAGGCAACTTCCAGTATCGATGTGCAGACAGAAAAAGATCTGCAGACCGGACTGAATGCAATGCTCGAGGGACGAACTTCCTTTATTATTGCGCACCGGCTGTCTACGATCCGCAACTGCGATAAGATTATGTATATCGATGATGGAGGCATTATGGAGGCCGGAACGCATGAGGAACTGATGCAGAAGAAAGGGTATTATTACAGGTTGTATACGGCGCAGTTGGACGATGCACTCGCTGTATAAAAAGTTGGAAATCGAACATACTTTCTGATATAATAAAATGTGGATGCGGCATGTAATTCCTGCCACATCCACATTTATTAGGAGGTATAAGATGGAAGAACAGCACATCTATATTGCAATCGATCTGAAATCATTTTATGCTTCGGTAGAATGCGTCGAGCGCAAACTTGATCCCCTGACGACCCACCTTGTCGTGGCGGATGCAAGCCGCACGGAGAAGACCATCTGCCTTGCAGTATCCCCATCGCTGAAAGCATACGGGATACCGGGACGGGCGAGATTGTTCGAAGTGGTGCAGCGCATCCGGCAGGTGAACAGGGAGCGTGTACGCAAAGCACCGGGGCAGAAGTTTACAGGAACATCCCATTTTATAGAAGAACTGAATCAGCATCCGGAACTTGGTGTCGATTATATCGTAGCGCCGCCGCGCATGGCTTTTTATATGGATTACAGCACAAGAATTTATGATGTTTATCTGCGCTATGTGGCACCGGAGGACATTCATGTGTACTCCATCGATGAAGTGTTCATGGATGTGACACATTATCTGAAAACCTATCAGATGACAGCAAAGCAGCTAGCATCAAAGATCATTATGGAAATCTATCGCGACACTGGAATTACTGCGACGGGCGGTATCGGTACAAATCTGTATCTGTGCAAAGTGGCGATGGATATTATGGCAAAGCATGCCTATCCGGATGAGAACGATGTTCGCATTGCTTTTCTCGATGAGATGACATACCGCAAATATTTGTGGGACCACCGGCCTTTGACTGACTTCTGGCGGGTAGGACATGGATATGCAAAAAAGCTTCAGGAAGCGGGTCTTTATACAATGGGCGATATTGCGCGCTGCTCAATCGGAAAGCCGGGTGAGTTTCACAATGAGGAGCTGCTGTACCGTATGTTCGGTGTGAATGCGGAGCTTCTGATTGATCATGCCTGGGGGTATGAGCCGGTGACCATGGAGCTGATCAAAGCCTATAAGCCGCAGTCGAACAGTCTGGGCAGTGGACAGGTTCTGCAGTGTCCGTATGATTTCGAAAAGGCAAAGCTCATCGTGCGCGAGATGACGGATCTTCTCGTTTTGGGTCTGGTGGATAAGAAACTTGTCACCGATCAGATGGTGCTCACGGTAGGGTATGATATTGAAAATCTTTCCGATGCCGGGATCAGTTATCGGGGCGAAATCAAAGCGGACCGTTACGGAAGAAATGTGCCGAAGCATGCGCATGGCACCACAAATCTCATGGAGCCGACGTCCTCCACGAAGCGGATCACAGACGCAGTCATGAAACTTTATGATGAGATCGTTAATCCGAAGCTTCTCGTCCGCAGGATCAATATTACAGCGAACCACCTTGAGGAAGAAACGAAAGCAAAAGAAGCGGCATCCTTCGAACAGCTGGACCTGTTCACAGATTACGATGCCTTGACCAAAGAACGTGAAGAGGAAAACGCGAAGCTTGAAAAGGAGCGAAAGTTGCAGGAAGCGATGCTCAGTGTAAAAAAACGTTATGGAAAGAATGCCATGTTAAAAGGCATGAATTTGCTCGATGGGGCAACCACCATGGAGCGTAACCGCCAGATCGGTGGACACAAGGCATAAGTAATATGAGTGACATCTATAATATCAAAACAACAAACAAATATGAAGATATTATCCATTTGCAGCATCCGACATCCGCAAATCATCCGCAGATGCCGATTGAGGACAGGGCGGCGCAGTTTTCGCCTTTTGCGGCTCTTACGGGGCATGAGGATGCTATCCGGGAAACACAGCGGCGGATGGAGGAACGGTTCCGGAAGATGGAACCGGGAAATGGAGAGAAAACAGGTGAAAATGAAGAATAAGAATTTAAAAAATGTATCGCTTGCTATCGTGGACAGGGACTCTATAGGATCCAGCGGATCTGGTACAATAAATATAAAAAGACACGTTTTTCTGTTGTCGGCAAGGGAATTGTGCTATGATGTGGAAAATGAGGGAAGAGAGCTGGAATATTTTAATACTCCGGATCACAGGATTGCAGAATATCACGGGGAACCGGTGAGCTGGTTATTGCGCACGCCTTCAACATTCTATTTGTCAGCCGTATGTGGAATTACACAGGATGGACAACTTTCGTTGGCAAATACATATGACAAGTTTGGAATCCGCCCAGCTTTTTGTGTTGATTCTGCAGAAAAAATAATAGAGAAGGAAGGCATTGTTAATGGAAAGAAGGTATATGTCATTGAGTAAAAGAGAAAAAGAGGGAACTATTTGCATTTACCATGAGGGTATGTTAACGTAGTTAATATAACAAGAGAAAGGAAAAATATATAATGAGTAAAGAAATACCTTATAAGATTTATCTTGAAGAGAGCGAGATGCCGAAGCAATGGTACAATGTCCGCGCAGATATGAAGAACAAGCCGGCACCGATTTTAAACCCAGCCACTATGAAGCCAGTTACCGTGGAGGAGCTTGCTCCGATTTTTTGTACCGAACTTGCAAAGCAGGAACTGGACGACACAACGCCTTATTTTGATATTCCACAGGAAATCCGGGATTTTTACAGAATGTATCGTCCGTCACCATTGGTACGTGCGTACTGCCTTGAGAAAAAGCTTGGCACACCGGCACATATTTACTACAAATTTGAGGGAAACAATACATCCGGAAGCCATAAATTAAATTCTGCCATCGCACAGGCATATTATGCCAAAAAGCAGGGCTTAAAAGGTGTGACAACAGAGACCGGTGCCGGACAGTGGGGTACGGCACTTTCTATGGCATGCTCCTATTTTGATCTGGACTGCCAGGTATATATGGTAAAAGTATCTTATGAGCAGAAGCCATTCCGTCGCGAAGTGATGCGTACATACGGTGCAAAAGTGACACCATCCCCATCGATGAACACGGAAGTAGGAAGAAAAATCAACGCAGAATTTCCGGGAACGACCGGAAGCCTTGGCTGTGCCATTTCTGAGGCAGTAGAGGCAGCTACCACACAGGAAGGTTACCGCTATGTACTCGGTTCCGTATTGTCTCAGGTGCTGATTCACCAGACTGTGATCGGATTGGAGACAAAAGCAGCACTTGACAAATACGGCATCAAAGCGGACACTATCATCGGGTGCGCAGGCGGCGGTTCGAATCTTGGAGGATTGATTTCTCCGTTCGCAGGAGAAATGCTCCGTGGAGAAGCTGATTATGAGATCATCGCAGTTGAGCCGGCATCCTGCCCGAGTCTGACCAGAGGTCGCTATGCATACGACTTCTGCGATACCGGAAAGATCTGCCCGCTCGCAAAGATGTATACCTTAGGAAGCGGATTTATTCCATCCGCAAACCATGCCGGCGGACTTCGCTATCACGGCATGAGTTCTATCGTATCCCAACTGTATGATGACGGTTATGTAAAAGCAAGAAGCGTGGAGCAGACCGAAGTTTTCAAGGCAGCAGAGACATTTGCAAGAGTCGAAGGAATCCTTCCTGCACCAGAGAGCAGTCATGCAATCAAAGTGGCAATCGACGAGGCACTCAAATGCAAGGAGACCGGCGAAGAGAAGAACATCGTATTCGGTCTGACCGGTACCGGATATTTCGATATGGTTGCATACCAGAAGTATAACGACGGCAAGATGTCCGATTACGTTCCAACCGACGAAGAGCTGGAGAAGAGCTTTGCAACATTGCCGAAGGTGGAACTGTAATCATATATAGAAAAAGTTATACTTCACAATAAATAAAATCTTGCATTGGGAGACCACATTATTGATTGGGTTAGAAGCTCAAATTTTATAAGTTGATTACTTAATAATAAATGCTAATTGCACATCATCTTGTGAAACGGTCAATAAAACGAAAAGGCAACTTTTAAGCTTGAGACATGTAAAGAATATTTTTCAAAGATGATGCGTAAGCATCATCTTTTTTTATTTTATATTGAGGAGAACAGCAGATAATGGATATGAAAAGACAGCAAAGGGCACCCATTTATGAAGCTCTTGAGGTATTTAAGAAAAAGAGAGTCGTTCCATTTGATGTACCCGGACACAAAAGAGGCAGGGGCAATCCGGAACTCGTTCAACTGTTGGGTGAAAAATGCGTAGAACTTGATGTTAACTCGATGAAGCCGCTGGATAATTTATGCCATCCGATTTCGGTAATAAGAGAAGCAGAGGAACTTACAGCAGATGCATTTGGTGCAAAGAATGCTTTTTTGATGGTGGGAGGTACGACATCAGCGGTACAGGCGATGATTCTTTCCACCTGTAAGGCGGGGGATAAGATCATACTGCCAAGAAACGTACACAAGAGTGCGCTCAATGCGCTGGTGCTATGCGGTGCGATTCCGGTCTATGTAAACCCACAGATGAATGCCAAACTCGGAATTTCTCTTGGAATGGAAATAGATCAGGTGCAGCAGGCGATGGATGAACATCCGGATGCGAAAGCGGTACTTGTGAATAATCCTACTTATTATGGAATATGTTCCGATTTGCGGTCGATTGTCAAAGCTGCGCATGCAAAGGGAATGAAGGTTCTTACAGATGAAGCACATGGTACCCATCTGTATTTTGGTAGAAATCTTCCGATATCGGGGATGGCAGCTGGTGCTGATATGTCGGCAATTTCGATGCACAAATCAGGAGGAAGTCTGACGCAAAGTTCGATTCTTCTTACCGGAGAGAATGTCAATGCAGACTATGTAAGGCAGATCATCAATCTTACGCAGACTACCAGCGCATCGTATCTTCTTTTGTCAAGTCTTGATATTTCAAGAAGAAATCTTGCACTCAGAGGGGAAGAATCATTTGCGAAAGTGGCACAGATGTCAGAATATGCAAGACAGGAGATAAATTCCATCGGCGGCTATTATGCATATGGAAGAGATCTGGTGAATGGAACGAGTATATACGATTATGATGTGACGAAATTATCAATTTATACTCTTGATGTAGGTCTTGCAGGAATAGAAGTATATGATCTGCTTCGTGATGAATACGATATACAGATAGAATTTGGTGATATATGCAATATACTTGCATATATCTCAATTGGTGACAGAATACAGGATATTGAAAGACTTGTTGGGGCTTTGGAAGATATCAAGAGGCTATACAGCAAAGATAAGACCGGTTTATTGTCTGGAGAATACATAAATCCCCAGGTTGTGGTATCGCCGCAGAAGGCCTTTTATTCTGAGAAAAAATCCGTGGAAATAAAGCAATCCGTAGGATACATAAGTGGTGAATTTGTTATGTGTTATCCGCCCGGAATTCCGATTCTTGCACCAGGAGAGCTTATTACAAAAGAGATTGCAGAGTACATTTTATATGCAAAAGAAAAAGGATGCTCCATGCAGGGAACGGAAGACCCGGCTGTTGAATATTTGCAGGTACTTGCAGGGACAGATTTATAAAATAGGGGGAGGCAGAAAAAATGCATATGTGGTTTTCCGAATATCACACATCCAATGTGAGACTGGATGTTCGAATAGAGGAGCAGCTGTTTTCAGGGCAAAGTGATTATCAGAAAATAGATGTGTTCAAATCTTATGAGTTTGGAAAAATGGTGGCTCTCGATGGAGAAATTGTTTTTTCTGATACAGATGAATTTATATATGACGAGATGGTTACGCATGTGCCAATGGCGGTGCATCCGAATGTGAAGAATGTACTCATTATTGGTGGGGGCGACGGAGGCGTTGCCAAAGAGCTTATCAATTATCCGTCGATCGAACATATTGATGTGGTTGAGACGGACAGGATGTTTGTAGATGTCTGCCGGAAATTTTTTCCGGAAGTGGCATGCGGACTGGATGATCCAAGAATCTCGATGTATTATGACGACGGACTGCGGTTCCTCAGACGAAAAAGCGATGAATATGATTTGATCATCAATGATTCCACAGATCCGCTCGGACATACCGAGGGACTGTTTACAAAAGAATTCTATGGAAGCTGTTACAAAGCACTCAAAGAGGATGGCGTTATGGTATACCAGCATGGAAGTCCGTTTTATGATGAGGATGAGGTCGAATGCAGAAAGATGCACAGGAAAGTTTATAAGTCATTTCCGATAAGCAGGGTATATCAGGCACACATTCCAACATGTCCATCCGGTTACTGGCTGTTTGGATTTGCGTCCAAGAAATATCATCCCCTCAATGATTTAAATACTGAGAAATGGGAAGCACTTGGACTTAAGACATGGTACTACACAACCAATCTTCACAGAGGGGCCTTTATGTTGCCACGATATGTGGAAGAATTACTCGAAGAAGAGGAAAGCAATTAAAAGTATTTGACAGGAGGAAGAAAAATGAGCAGATTACTTATCATTGGATGTGGAGGAGTCGCATCCGTAGCAATTAGAAAGTGTTGTCAGAACAGTGAGGTTTTTACAGAGATTATGATCGCTAGCCGGACCAAGTCCAAATGCGACGATCTGAAGGCGAAAATCGAAGGGACCACCACGACCAAAATTGAGACCGCAAAAGTGGATGCTGACAACGTAGAAGAACTGAAGGAATTGATTCAGTCATACAAACCGGATGCGGTACTTAATGTTGCACTTCCGTATCAGGATCTTACGATTATGGATGCATGTCTCGCGTGTGGTGTCGATTATATTGATACGGCTAATTATGAATGCGAGGATACCGAGGATCCAAAGTGGAGAGCTATCTATGAGAAGCGCTGCAGGGATTTAGGATTTACAGCATACTTTGATTATTCATGGCAGTGGGCATATCAGGAAAAGTTCAAAGAAGCAGGACTTACCGCTATTCTGGGAAGTGGATTTGATCCGGGAGTGACTTCCGTTTTTTCCGCATATGCATTAAAACACTATTTTGATGAGATTCACACAATTGATATCCTTGACTGCAATGGCGGTGACCACGGATATCCATTTGCCACAAACTTTAATCCGGAGATCAATCTTCGCGAGGTATCTGCAAATGGTTCCTACTGGACAGATGGTCACTGGGTCGAGACTGAGCCAATGGAGTGGCGCGCGCAGTATAATTTCGACCAGGTTGGTGAAAAAGATATGTATCTTCTTCATCATGAGGAGATAGAATCTCTTGCCAAGAACATTCCGGGAATCAAAAGAATCCGGTTCTTTATGACTTTTGGACAGAGTTACCTGACGCACATGAAATGCCTTGAAAATGTTGGAATGCTTAGAACGGACCCGATCATGGTGGACGGAAAAGAGATTGTTCCAATCCAGGTTCTGAAAGAACTCCTTCCGGATCCGGCATCACTTGGACCGCGTACTGTGGGCAAGACAAACATCGGATGTATTTTCACAGGAATCAAGGACGGAAAAGAAAAGTCAATCTATATTTATAATGTCTGCGATCATCAGGAGTGTTACAAAGAGGTCGAATCACAGGCAATATCATATACAACGGGTGTTCCGGCAATGATCGGTTCCATGATGGTTGTGACAGGACTCTGGAAAAAGCCGGGAGTGTTTAACTTAGAGGAGATGGACCCGGATCCATATATGGAGGCACTTAATAAGTTTGGACTTCCATGGAAAGTTGTAGAGAATCCAGTGCCTGTAGACTGCTATAAGACAGCAGATGCGTCGGTACACATGGATTAGGACAAATTATAATCGAAAATATGCAGAGCATAAAATTTGGAGAAATGTATGAGGATAAACGAGCTTGCAACTCCCTGCTATGTGATAGATGAAGGCAGGTTGACGGACAATCTTAAAATTTTGAATGGCGTGATGCAAAGGACCGGTGCAAAGATTCTTCTTGCCCAGAAGGCATTTAGCGCATTTTGTGAATATCCTCTTATAGGCAGATATTTGAGTGGGACAACGGCAAGCGGGCTATATGAGGCCCGCCTTGCGCATGAAGAGATGGGGAAAGAAAACCATGTATTCTGTCCTGCTTTTTTGCCGGAAGAGATGGATGAACTTGTAGAAATCTGTGACCATATCGTGTTTAATTCTGTATCGCAGTATCTGTGTCATCTGCCAAAAATTCAGGCGGCAAAGTCCAAAAAGAAGATGCCGATAAGTGCAGGGCTTCGAATTAACCCGGAGTGTTCCACGCAGGAAGGGCATGAAATCTATGACCCGTGCGGAGCAGGTTCCAGACTTGGCATCACAAGGGCAGAACTTGACCGGGCGATTGCAAACGGTCTGGATTTGTCACAGATAGATGGCTTTCATTTTCACACTTTATGTGAACAGAATTCCGATGATCTGGAAAAGACGCTGGATGCAGTTGAGGCAAAGTTCGGCGATTTATTATACAATCTCAAATGGCTTAACATGGGTGGTGGACATCATATTACAAGAGCGGATTATGATATAGCCAAGCTGGAAGAATGCATCACACATATGCAGGAAAAATACGACCTTGAAATCTATCTTGAACCGGGTGAGGCGGTTGCGCTGAATGCAGGATATCTTGAGACAACGGTACTTGACATTGTTCAAAATGGGGATGTCAAAATACTTATATTAGACACATCAGCTGCATGCCATATGCCGGATGTGCTAGAGATGCCATATCGTCCGCCACTAAAGAACAGCGGGGAGGCAGGAGAGAAGAAATATACCTACCGGTTGTCATCGTGTACATGTCTTGCAGGGGATGTCATCGGTGATTATTCTTTTGACAGGGAGATTCAGATCGGTGACAGGCTTACGTTTTGTGATATGGCAATCTATTCCATGGTGAAAAATAATACATTTAACGGAATGCCACTCCCGGATATTGCAGTGATGGATGCAGATGGGGAGTGCAGGGTAATCAGGAGATTTGGATATGAAGATTTTAAATGCAGGCTGTCCTAGTGCAGACGGATTTTATATGCCGGCAGAGTATGAGATGCATAAAGGAACCATTCTGATATGGCCAAAGAGACCGGGCTCATGGATCTATGGAGCAAAGAAAGCAAGGGAAGCATTTGCAAATGTCATATGTGCGATTGCAGAATCGGAGCAGGTTTATCTTCTTGCAGAAGCCAATCTCATAGATCATGCAAGGGAAACGGTTGAAGCAGTCAGAAAAGAGAAAGGCTATACCTGTGATTTTCCGGTTCATTATATGCAGATGGAATCCGATGATGCATGGGCAAGGGATGTCGGACCGACATTTGTGATCAACGGAACAGGTGATGTAAGAGGAATTGACTGGTGCTTTAATGCATGGGGCGGCGAGTTTGACGGCCTGTATGCAGACTGGGAAAAAGATGATAAAGTAGCCACATTGTTTTGCCGGCAGACAGGGTATGATGTATATGATGCACATCCCTTCGTGTTAGAGGGTGGGGCAATTCATACAGATGGGGAAGGTACTGTGATCGTCACAGAGAGCTGCCTTTTAAGTAAAGGCCGTAATCCATCCTTATCCAAAGAAGAGATAGAGCGTAAACTGGAAGATTATCTTGGGGCAAAAAAAATCATCTGGATTCCATCTGGTATATATAATGATGAGACAAATGAACACGTCGACAACGTATGTGCTTTTACCGCACCCGGACATGTTGTACTTGCGTGGACGGATGATGAAAATGATCCACAGTATCGTATGTCCCATGCAGATTTTGCAGTTTTGGAAAAGGAGACAGATGCAAGAGGCAGAAAAATCATAGTTCACAAAGTGCCGATTCCAAAAGAACCGGTCTGTATTACAGAATATGAATTAGCAGGCTTTTCATTTGAAGACGGTGAAGACGAGCGTGAAGCCGGAGAGCGGCTTGCAGCAAGTTATGTCAATTTTTACATCACAAACGGTGGCGTATTGATTCCACAGTTTGGGGATGCGATGGATCAACAAGCACTTGAGATCATCGGAGGACTTTTTCCGGGCAGAAAGGTGTATCCGATATTTGCACGTGACATTATTGTAGGTGGTGGAAATATTCACTGCATCACGCAGCAGGTGCCTATTTCGTACAAACTACAAACAGAAAGGAGCGAATCATGAGAGAGGTTACAGTCGCTGCAATACAGATGCGTTGCAGCAGAAACGTAAAAGAGAATATCGAAAAAGAATCAGATCTGATTACGAAAGCAGCTGAAAATGGTGCACAAATCATACTTCCATCCGAACTTTTCGAACGACAGTATTTTTGTCAGGAGAGAAGATATGAATATTATGAATACGCAAAGCCACTTGAAGAAAATGATGCTGTACAAAGCATGAAAAAGCTTGCGAAGAAGCTCGGTGTCGTTATCCCCGTCAGCTTTTATGAAGCGGGAGACAACCGTCAGCTTTTTAATACCGTAGCCGTTATCGACGCAGACGGCAGCGTACTTGGAATATACAGAAAGACACATATTCCGGATGATCATTATTATCAGGAAAAATTCTACTTCACACCCGGAGATACAGGATTTCGGGCATTTAAGACGAGATATGGAACAATCGGAGTCGGAATATGCTGGGATCAGTGGTTTCCTGAAACCGCAAGAGGAATGGCACTTGCAGGGGCAGAAATACTGTTTTACCCGACCGCTATTGGAAGTGAACCGATTCTGGAGTGTGACAGTATGCCACACTGGAGACGTTGCATGACGGGACATGCTGCATGTAATCTTATGCCTGTCGTTGCGGCGAACAGAGTCGGAACAGAGACGGTTGAGCCATGCATAGAGAATGGAAACCAAAAGTCGGCACTCACATTTTATGGTTCGTCGTTTATTACCGATGCCACAGGAGAAGTGGTAGAGGAAATGGATAGAGAGTCGGAAGGATTCATAATGCATAAGTTTGATCTCGATGAGATGGAACGTGAGAGAAGAAGCTGGGGCCTTTTCCGGGACAGAAGACCAGAGATGTATTAAGACATATAAGGACAGGGTTGCTTGCATCGAATGTGATGTAAGTGCCCTGGTTTATTTTTGTATGCATCGATGATACCTTTTGACCCTTTTATTATATAACAAGCTAATTGTGATAAGTAATTAGGAAAGTAAAAGAATTTTAAGGTGAAAATCATTGACAAAAGAAGAATGGTACAGACAATTGTTTCAGAAACTTGGAAATTCCAAGTTTCGAAGCAGTTTTCATCTGAAACAGAAAGACATCGATTATATTAATGAAAAAGGAATGGATACGATCCGGCAACATGCCAGAGATTTTATTGCAAAACGCGAAGCACCGGCAGTTATCCCGAATGATGGAAAACAGACACCAATGAAGGGGCATCCTGTATTTATTGCACAGCATGCAACTGCGACATGTTGCAGAGAATGCATACGGAAATGGCATAAAATGCAGCCTGGAAGGGAATTAAGTCAGGTGCAGCAGGACTATCTGGTGGATGTAATCATGACATGGATTCAGCAGGAAATTGCTGATAGTAATCGACAACCAAAACCCGATCAGTAAATAATCACTTAAAAATATCTCGACATAATGCATCATAAGTGCTATAATGCGCACAAGGCGTTTATTCATATAGCCTTACCATATCCCTAAGAAATTTCATATGTTCGGGCGTATCGCCCACATTACCAATCAGTTTTAAAATTTAATAATGTACAAACTATTTTAGGCAAACTATTTTTAGCTCACAAAAGACTGTTAAATCAGTTCTTTTTGCTATATACTTAAGGAAAGGTAACATATTACATGGGAAAAACCAAAGATGTAACTACGGAACCAAAGAAAGAGGTTCATGGCACTATTTTTGACGATGTGTTTCGAACTATCGCTCAGAAAATGCCAGCTCTTCTGATTCCGTTGATCAACGAAGTGTTCCAGACGAATTATCCGGAAGATATTCATTTTCAGCAGCTGCGGAATGAACACTATGAAAAACTCGGGAAGATCATCACTGATTCTATTCTGCAGATTGAAGGCCGCACCTATCATCTCGAATGTCAGTCTTCACTTGACGGACGAATGGTAATCCGAATGTTTGAATATGATTTTTCGATTGCACTGGAACTTGCGGAGAAAAATAATGGAATATTTGAAATTGAGTTTCCACAATCATGCGTGCTGTATATTCGAAACCACCGGGAACACAGTCTGCCAAAACATCACGAAGCAATCGTGAAGTTTGCAGACGGTCAACAGATTCTCTATCGAGTTCCAATCTTGCGGGCACAAAACTATACTGTGGATTCGATAATCGAAAAACGACTGTTAATACTGCTTCCATATCATATTTTGCGCTACGAAAGTTTCCTGAAAAGTTCAGGGAGTAACAATAAAAAGCTGGAACAATTATTAGCCGACTATCAAAAAATCAGTGATGCCTTGGAGCAATGTATGGATGATAAGAAATCCTCGCTTTATATCGATTTAATTACACTTATCGAAAAGATTGCAGATCATATCATTCCAAAGGAAAATGAAAAAGTAAGAGAAAGGTTAGGTGATCTTATGGGTGGAAAAATTTTGCAACTTGAATCAGAGCGATTACGCGAATTAGGAGAGGCAAAAGGCCGTGTCGAGGGTCGTGCCGAAGGTCGAAAGGCCGAACGAATCGAAGCAATTCAAAATATGATTTCACTTGGATTGACCAAAGAAAAAATTTTAACAATATATTCGGAAGAAGAATATAATGAAGCGGTGAACACAATGCTTGTGGAGGTATAACTATGCCCGATGAATTATCCGCTCCGGAAGAAAAGCAAAGACGGGGACCGAGAAGCAATCAGAAATTAAAGATCTTATATCTTGCAAAAATATTGCTTGAGTACACGGACGCAAAAAATGACATTACCTTGCAGGACATCATAGACAAACTGGCAGCTTACAATGTGACGGCAGAACGGAAAAGCCTGTATGATGATATTGCGCAGCTGAATGATTTCGGCATCAAAATTAAGAAAACACAGTATGGAAGAACTTCTCACTATCAGGTGATCAATCGCGATTTTGAACTGGCGGAGTTGAAACTTCTTGTGGATTCGGTTGCGTCGGCAAAGTTTATCACCGAGCAAAAATCCAATGAACTTATTCAGAAAATCGAGCGTCTGGCAAGTAAACCGCAGGCTTCCATGTTGCAGCGTCAGGTATATGTCGCAGGGCGCGTCAAAGCAATGAACAATGACATCATGGAAAATGTCGATGCAATCCATAACGCGATTTCTCAGAATCTTCAGATTTCCTTCTGGTATTTTCAGTGGAATGTGCAAAAAGAACCGGAACTGCGAAGAAATGGCGAACGCTATGTAATCAGCCCGTGGGGCTTATCGTGGGATGATGAGAATTACTATCTGGTAGGCTATGATGCAAAAGCAGATAGAATCAAACATTACCGCGTGGACAAAATGCTTAAGATCAAAGTGGAATCCACCAGACGCGAGGGCAGGCAGAAATTCAAAGAAGTGGACATGGCAGCCTACGCGAAAAAGATGTTCAACATGTTTGACGGAGAAGAACAGACCGTAGAAATATTGTGTGAAAACAGCCTGGCGGGAGTGATGATCGATCGGTTCGGCAAGGAAGTGCGGATGAGCAGAGTTGATGACGAGCATTTTAAAGTAGCGGTAAAAGTCGCTGCAAGCAAACATTTTGTGCATTGGGTCATGGCATTAGGAAGCGGAGCAAAAATCATCGGACCGGAAAATCTGGTGCATGAGGTAAACGAAGAAATCAAACGATTGGCAGAGCAGTATCGAGAAAAATAGAACAAAGATTCGAATTACAAGTGGAGATTTATGGACTTGTAATTTGGCATAATGGAGTCATCCTGAGAAAGCAAAAAGCTTTTGGGGTGGCTCTATTTATTTACGATGTTGTTTGGTTCCGGAAGCGGAAGATAGGAGGTACCTATGAATTATTTAGTGATCGATTTGGAAATGTGCAGAGTGCCAAAGCTCTATCGCAGTAAATATAAATACGCAAATGAAACGATTCAGATCGGAGCAGTTCTGCTGGACGACGAATTCAAAAGAATCGCAACACTTTGCCAGTACGTGCATCCGGAATATGGCGTGATAGATCATTTCATTGAAAAGATGACAGGCATCCATAACCGGAATATCAAGAACGCGCCGGGGATAAAAGAAGCATTGGAGCATCTGATCGACTGGATCGGAGCACGGGAGTATCAAGTTTATGCATGGAGCGAATCCGATAGAAATCAGATCCTTCATGAAATCAAAGCAAAAAATATCGAAAGCAAAAAACTCGAAACCTTTATGGAAGAAGAGCGCTGGATTGACTATCAGGCGGTATTTAAGAAACGGTTTCAGTTGAATCGCCTGTATAGCCTTGAAGAAGCATTGTGTAATTCGGATATCGAGCCGGAAGGAAAATTTCATGACGGATTGGACGATGCTATCAATACTGGATATCTGATAGAAAAGTTAGAAAAATATCCGGATTTCCAGTTACTCAGCTATGCGATGCCGAAGACAGAGGAACACTTAAGCTGCACAATCGGAGACCTGTTTGCAAATTTGCAGCTGCAGGTGGGATAGAAAATTGCGGCACGAACGAGGAGGCGGAGTTATATGAGTAAAAATTCATTTGGACAGAGCGTTGCAATATTTTTGGTAATCATCGGTATCCTTTATGTGATCGGCACTATCGGGGAAGCAGGCGAACCAAAGTGCATAAAGGCAGGATGCAATAACAAAAGGGCAAGTGACAGCAACTATTGTTATCTTCATGAATCGTCTGGCAGCAGATACTCTTCATACGGAAGTTCTACCTATGATAGCAAGTCTTCCGACAGTTCTTCTGCGGGTGATCAGGAAAGTACGAATCGTAGTTATAGTAGCGACACAAAGAAGAACAGCTCCGAAAAAAGCACTTATGATGATGGATATGACGATATCTACGTGGACGGCGATTACGATTATGACCGATATAACAGCGATAGTGATTATGCGGATGGAGTGGATGATGTGATGGACGAGATTGGGGAGGATTGGTAAAGATGCGCTGCATCGCAGGAGAGATAAGGAGTCGAAAAATGTCTAGAAAAATAATGTATATTGTAGAAATGAAGGGGAAAGGGGAGTATAATAGACATATCAGAAAATTTAGAGGGGAATAATAGATTTATGATGCAAAAACTATTACGAGTGTATGAATGTAAAATTATAAATGAACGCTCAAAACAAAATATAGGGAAATTTGGGTGGACATATATTATACTAAATATTATATGCCTTATAATTTTTTTGGTATGTGAACTGTTACATTCGAACATAGGGGCTTTAATTTCAATAGTTGTTATGATTATGATTTCGATAATATTTACAAAAATTGTAAATAAAATTGTAAAAATTAGTGAGCAAGATTTTTTGGAGTATAAGAAAGAAACTATTGATAAATTCGTGGAAATTTTAAAACGTATTGGGATAGATAATGCGGATGCAATAACAGTAATAATTAATCAGTGTAAAGAGTATGAAGGGGAGGATAGGACAAGCAGGTTTAGTGGTGAAAATTTTAAATCTGTATTTACATTATTGATATATCCAATATTGACAGCAGTTGCATCTATTATAGTTAGCAAAATGTCGAATCAAGATATGGTGGCATGGTCCATTTTTATAGTTGGTATGATTATAATAATTTATGTTATGATTGCGTTGATTTCTCCCGTTATTTCAGATTTTGTTAATAAATATAAAAATATGACAAAAATGATGAGGCAGGATTTAGAGTATATTAAGGTAATGCTACAAAATGAAGTACACCAAGAGGAGATACAAGTTAACAATATAGAGGTGAAGAGAAAAATTAAAGATTTGAAAATACAGGTTAAATTGAAATAGATAAAATATATTATGAAGAGGAGTATTTTATGGATACAAATAGAATTGTTTTGGTAATAACATGCGCTTTTTCGGGTATCTCAATAATTATATCTGCTTTAAGCTTAGTTAATACAAAAAAGATAGCAAATAAAAATGAATACGTAAATACAGTAACAGCATCAAGAGAGAGGTGGGCAAATAGCTTGCAAAGTAATGGCTCTTGTTATTTGGCAATTGTGGATTCTATTTTTTTACAAAAGAAAGGTAGAGTGCAGAAGTATGAAGAGTTACTAAAGTATCAATATGCAATGGCTATTTCACTGCATGATCAAAAAGATGATATAGAATTAAAAGATAAAATGCAAGAAATTCAGAAATATATATATAAATTTGTAGTATCGAAAAATAGTAGTTTTTCAAAAGAGGAACTTGCAAAGGTAGAAGATTTGAAAGCTGAGGTTTATCAACTTATAAATAGTAAACATCGAGAAGAGTGGAAAAAACAGAAGTATGAAGTGGCGTTAGATAAAAAAGATAAAAGATAAATGGAGAATAGTAATTTTGGAGTATTAAATCACAAGAGGAGTTTGTCAAGCGGTTTAATATGGTATGGACTAACTATTTAAAAGTTTGAATGATTGGAGATGAAAGCTATAAAGTATTTGTTTTGGAATTTACAGAAAAAAAATTTAATTGGGCCACTTGTACAAATTATATTGGAAAATAGCATAGACATTGTAGCTTTGATTGAAACGGAAAAG
>ULTI01016296.1_pt1 | contig 38148 bp, 34 predicted proteins | sample 1957291 | NCBI WGS metagenome assembly ULTI01 (sample SAMEA4835725, study PRJEB28245) | human gut metagenome | biome: gut microbiome; material: fecal sample | place: Denmark | collected 2008 | reverse complement strand
GCCGTAGGCGTAACCATTGTTATGTGGTACGGCGGGCGCAGCGTTATTGACGGCGATATTACTGCCGGTGCGCTGGTAGCGTTTTTGACTTATGCTGTTAATATAGCGAATCCTATCAAACGCCTTACCAAAGTAGCGGCAAGTATTCAGCAGGCATTGGCTGCCGGAGAACGTGTTTTTGGAGTGCTTGATTTGCCGGAAGCCATTAAGGAAATTCCCAATGCCAAAGTTCTGCCGCCTGTTAATGGCAAGGTTGAGTTTGACAACGTAAAATTCTCCTACAATCCGCAGGAAGAAGTGCTGGACGGCTTGTCCTTTACCGTTAATCCCGGTGAGGTAATTGCCATAGTCGGACCCTCCGGCGCAGGCAAGTCTACCATTGCCAGTCTGCTGCCCCGTTTTTATGATGTTACCGGCGGCGACATCCGCATAGACGGATACAGCATTAAAGATGTAACGCTTGATTCCCTGCGCGGGCAGGTTGGTATAGTGCCGCAGGAAACCATGCTTTTTAACGGCAGCGTTTACGATAACATTTTGTACGGGCGGCTTGATGCAACGCCTGATGAGGTAAAAGCCGCTGCCAAAGCAGCTAATGCCGATGAATTTATCAGCCAGCTGCCGCAGGGTTATGCAACCATGCTCGGCGACCGCGGCGTGAATATTTCCGGCGGTCAGCGCCAGCGCATTTCTATTGCCCGGGCAATACTTAAAAATCCGCGCATTTTAATTCTGGATGAAGCGACATCCGCACTTGATACGGAAAGCGAACGCGTTGTGCAGGATGCCCTTGACCGTTTGATGATAGGGCGTACGTCCTTTGTAATTGCGCACCGCCTTTCGACTATTAAAAATGCCGATAAGATTCTGGTGCTTGAACATGGCGCGCTTGTGGAAGCAGGCACGCATGATGAACTGATTGCCAAAAACGGGCTGTATGCCCATCTTTATCAAATCCAGTACCGCAGCAAGGAAACGAAATGAGGGTAGCCGATGTATATAATTTATAACTTACTGATGATTGGCGCATTTTTCCTCGTAATGCCGTATTTCATCTACCGTTCGATATGTGAAAAAGGCTTTACACGCAGGATGCGCCAGAGCCTTGGCGGTATCCGCGATGAAGAAATTGAAGCCGTGGCGCTTAAGGGCTGTATTTGGATTCACGGTGCGTCCGTTGGCGAAATTGTAGCAACCAGCCCGCTGGTAAAGGAAATCCGCAAGGCGATGCCGGAAATTCCGATTCTGGTTTCGGCAGTTACGGTTGGCGGTTATGATATGGCGCGCCAGATTATTCCGGAAGCAGATGCCATTATTTATTTCCCACTGGATTTGCCTTTTGTGTCGGAATCCGTTGTAAAACGAATCCGCCCGCGCATTTTTATGCCGGTAGAAACAGAATTGTGGCCTAATCTTCTGCGTGCGCTGCGTGAACGCAATATCCCGGTAATGATGGTTAACGGCCGTATTTCCGAAAAATCGGTAAAAACCTACCGCTATTTGTACGGTATTTGGGATGATATGCTGAATACTGTAAGCCGATTCTGCATGCAGTCCAGCATTGATGCTGATTATATCCGCCATTTGGGCGCAGACCCCAGCAAAATTTATGTAACTGGCAACACCAAGTTTGACCAGACCTATGCGGAAGTAACGCAGGAGGATCTGGATAATTATAAAAAAGAACTGGGAATCGAAGGGGCGTATCCGGTTATTGTGGCCGGTTCCACCCATCCAACTGAAGAAAAAGCCATGCTGGAGGCTTTTAAAACCATTAAGGAAACTTATCCCGAGGCGCGTCTTGTTATTGCTCCGCGCAAGCCGGAACGCACTAACGAAATTGTGCGCCTGGTTGGCCATTTCGGTTATGAAGTTGGGCTCCGTTCCAAACTTTTGAAAATTGACGGCGTACGTCCGCAGTACCCGGTGCTTTTGATTGATACCATCGGCGAACTGGGACGCATTTATTCTGTCGGCGATGTGGTATTTGTGGGCGGTTCTTTAATTAACCACGGCGGTCATAACGTACTTGAGCCTGCCGCTCATGCCAAACCTATTCTGGTTGGCCCGAGCATGCAGAATTTTAAGGATTCCTATTCGCTCTTGAGCAAGGTTGGCGCCTGCAAAATGGTAAGCGGCATACCCGAGCTTACCAAAGAACTGCTGGATATTATAAACGATGATAAACGCCGTGCCAAAATGGGCGCAGCGTCTTTGCAGGTTATTAAGGAAAACCGCGGTGCTGCCGTGCGCAGTATTGAATATCTTGAAGATTTGCTGCGCATTACTACCGTTCCGGCAACCATTATGTCGCGTTACCCGACCAATATCCGCAATCTTAATGATGAGGGCGGCATCAGCCTGCGCCATGCAGATTACATTATTCAGTATGTGTACCAGATGGTGCACGGCACGGAAACTCCTTTTATGGGCAGCGTGCTTTTAGTGGTACTGCGTTTCTTCTCTTATTTGTATGAGTTTGGCGTTTGCAGCAAATTGTGGCTGTATAATGTGGGCTTTTTTAAACAGACAAAACTTGATTGCTGCGTAATTTCCATCGGCAATATTACCGTTGGCGGCACGGGCAAAACCCCTACCGCGCAGAAAGTTGCGGCAATGATTAAAAGCATGGGCTATAATGTTGTTATCTTAAACCGCGGTTACCGCTCTCACTGGGATAAAGAGCTGGGCGTGGTAAGTGACGGCAAGAAGATTTTCATGACGGCCTATGAGGCAGGCGACGAAGCTTACCTGATGGCGAAAACCCTGCCCGGCATTCCCGTTATTATCGGTAAAAACCGTGCCGTTACCGGCCAGTTTGCCGTAGATAAAATGAAGGCCGAAGTAATCATCATGGACGACGGCTATCAGCACTGGCATTTGTACCGCGACCTTGATGTGGTGCTGGTAGATACTTACAATATGTTTGGCAACGGCTGCCTGCTGCCGCGCGGCACACTGCGCGAGCCGCTTAAGCATCTGGACAGGGCAGGGCTCTTTTTGCTCACCAAAACCGACCAGAGCTCGCAGTTCAGCCGTATTAACCTCCGTAAAAACCTTGCAAAATATAACGACCGTGCCCCGGTTATCGAAAGTATCCATCACCCGAAAAACTTTGTCGAAATTGCCGACTGGTACAAGGGCATTCACGAAAATACGCTGGAACTTTCCGAACTGGAGGGCAAAAAAGTTATGGTCTTTTCCGCTATCGGCAACCCGTCCTCTTTCGAGCAGACACTCGCCGGTATCGGGCTTGATATCCTTGAAGCAATCCGCTATCCTGACCATCACGATTACGGTATGCTGGAAATGCAGTACATCAGCGAGCGTGCGGCCAGTAAAGAAGCGGTGGCGCTTATTACAACCGGTAAAGACGCGGTTAAAATTCCGACAGAATTTATTTACTTCAACAGGGATTTGCCGCTGTACATATTAAACATGGATATTATGATTACCGAAGGGCAGGGCTTGTTTGAAAAAGCAATTGTCAATGCCATTAAAAAGGAGACGAAGAAGTAATGAAGGTTTTATGTGTAATTCCGGCCCGCTATGCTTCCACCAGGCTGCCGGGCAAGCCGCTGGCGCTGATTGCCGGTAAGCCGATGATTCAGCATACTTATATGCGCGCCTGCGAAGCGGAAGAACCGGATGATGTAATTGTGGCAACGGACAACGAAAAAGTTTACGATACCGTTATCGGCTTCGGCGGCAAGGCGGTAATGACTTCGCCGGATCATCCGAGCGGAACCGACCGTTTGGCAGAAGTTGCCATGCAGTATCCGGACGTTGATGTAATTATTAACGTGCAGGGCGATGAACCCATGATTGACCCGGATATTATTGACCGTCTGGCAAAAGCCTTTGAAGGCAATGACGATTTAAAAATGGCAACCATGAAGGTGCCGATGAAGGAAAGCGAATACAACGACCCGGCTGCTGTAAAAGTTGTAACGGATGACAACGGTTATGCGCTGTATTTTTCGCGCAGCCTGATTCCGTATCCGCGCAACGAGATTGAAGACATGCGCGTTTATAAACATGTTGGCGTTTATGCTTACCGCCGTGACTTTTTGCTGCAGTACGCAGCGCTTGAACCTACCATGCTTGAAAAGGTGGAAGGGCTTGAACAGCTGCGCGCGCTGGAAAACGGCTATAAAATAAAAGTGCTTGAAAGCGATTTTCAGGGTATCGGCATTGATACTCCCGAAGATTTGGAAGCAATCAACAAGCTCTTTGCGGCAAAAAAACAGTAAATAACAGAACAAATAACTATCAGTAAATAAAGGAGGCAGACATGAATATAGTAACAGTTGGCAATTATAAAGTTGGGCAGGGCTGCCCCATGCTGCTTATGGCAGGCCCATGCGTGCTGGAAGGCTATGAACGCAGCCTGATGATTGGCCAGCGTGCCAAAGCTATTGCAGATAAACTCGGCATGCCCTATGTTTTTAAGGCATCTTTTGATAAAGCAAACCGTTCTTCCTATAATTCTTTCCGCGGGCCGGGATTAAAAGAAGGTTTGGCCATTCTGGCCCAAATTAAAAAAGATTTGGGTGTACCCATTGTAACGGATATTCACGAACCCGCGCAGGCAGAACCCGTTGCGGAAGTTGCCGATATTTTGCAGATTCCGGCATTTTTGTGCCGTCAGACAGACCTTGTTTACCAGGCTGCAAAAACCGGCAGAACCGTTAACGTGAAAAAAGGCCAGTTCCTTGCCCCGTGGGATATGAAAAACGTTATCAAAAAAATTGAAGAAGCCGGCAACCACAACATTATGCTTACAGAGCGCGGCGCAAGCTTCGGCTATAACACTCTGGTGACGGATATGCGCGGGCTTGCCATTATGCGCGAACTCGGTTATCCGGTTGTAATGGACGCTACCCACAGCGTGCAGATTCCCGGCGGGCAGGGTACTTCCTCCGGCGGGCAGAGCCAGTATGTGCCGCATATGGCAAGGGCTGCTGCCGCAGTAGGTATCGACGCTTTGTTCCTTGAAGTACACGATAACCCGGCTGAAGCTCTTTCGGACGGGCCGAACATGGTAAAACTGGATAATTTGGAAGCACTCTTGAAAGACGTGCTGGCCATAGATAAAATTGTACGCGGCTGATTGGCTGCCTGCATTTAAAGGAGTGATTTCCTGATGGAAGATGTAATGCTGGAACAGGCGCGGCAGGTTCTGCGTATGGAAGCGGAAGCCGTGCTGGAACAGGTTGAACGCATAGATGAACATTTTAAAGCAGCGGTTGAAATGATTATGGCCTGCCCCGGCCGCACCGTTATTACCGGTATGGGCAAATCGGGCATTATCGGGCGCAAAATGGCAGCAACGCTTGCCAGCACCGGCACGCCATCTTTTTACCTGCACCCGGCAGAAGGCATTCACGGCGACCTGGGCATGGTAACCGAAGGCGACGTTGTTATTGCGCTTTCCAACAGCGGTGAAACCGGCGAAGTGCTGCATATACTGCCTTCGCTGCGCAGAATAGGCGCTAAATTAATTGCCATGGTGGGCAATCCCAATTCCACTTTGGCCAAAAATTCCGATATTGTTTTAAATGTCGGTGTTACGAGAGAAGCCTGCCCGCTTGGGCTTGCGCCTACTTCAAGCACAACTGCGGCGCTTGCTTACGGCGATGCGCTGGCACTGGCGCTGCTTTCAAAACGCAAATTTACGGCCAGCCAGTTTGCTGTATTCCATCCGGGAGGCTCTCTGGGACGCAAATTGCTTCTTACTGTTGAAGATATTATGCACAGCGGCAGTGAAAATCCGCTTGTTAAAGCAGATATCAGCGTGCAGGACGCACTGTTTGTTATTACGGATAAAGGACTTGGCGCTGTTTCCGTTGTTGATGACGACAACAAAATGCTGGGCGTGCTGACAGACGGCGATATCCGCCGCGGGCTCAGCAAAGGCGTGGACTTTTTAAAACGCCCGGTAACGGAACTTATGACGGCCAGCCCGAAAACCATTACCAAAGAAAAACTGGCTGCACAGGCTTTGCATATCATGGAAAGCAACCGCCCAAAACCGATTACGGTACTGCCGGTTGTAGATGCTGAAAACCATGTTATCGGGCTTTTGCATATGACTGACCTTGTACGTCAGGGCGTGGTATAATGGAAAGAAACGTAAAAAATGCCTCCAAAATAAAACTGCTGGCCCTTGATGTGGACGGCGTACTGACGGACGGCAGCCTGAATATCGGCGCGGAGGGCGAGCTTTTTAAAGCCTTTAACGCGCGTGACGGTCTTGGTCTGAGCTGCCTTCTGCGCAGCGGCGTGCGTGTGGCAATTATTACCGGGCGCAAAAGCGCCATCATTCACCGCCGGGCGGAAGAACTGGGCATTACAGAGCTTTATGAAGGCATTAAAGATAAAAGGAAAATACTGGCAGACCTTGCCGCGGCAGGAGGGCTTGAGCAGGAAGAAATTGCCTATATGGGCGACGATTTAAACGACCTGCCTGCGCTTTTATATGCCGGGCTTGCCTGTGCTCCGGCAGATGCTGCGCCGGAGGTAATTTCTGCCAGCTGCTTTATTGCCGCAAATAACGGCGGGCGCGGAGCGGTGCGCGAAGCGGCCGAACTTATTTTAAAGGCACAGGGCAAATGGAATGAAATTGTAAATGCTTATATGAAGCAGGGACAGGGAGATTCACAATAATGTGGCTTTACTATTTATTAAAAAGCATGAGCTGGATAATCAGCCACCTGCCCTATAAGCTGGTTGTAAAAATCGGCCTGGGGCTTGGCAGGCTTTATTACATAATTGCCAAAAAACAGCGCATAAGGGCGGAAGAAACAATAAAAGAACGCCTTGGCTATTCGGACGAACAGGCCAAAGCAACCATCCGCAGCCTGTTTATCAAGCTGGGCGCAACTTTTATGGAAATTATGTATATGCCGGCATTAAATAAAAACAATATCCGCGGGCTGGTAACCTTTGACCGCCCCGATGTTTTATGGGAAGCACTCGGCGAAGGCAAAGGCGTTGTAATGCTGGCCTGCCATATGGATAACTGGGAATGGCTGGGTGCGGCGCTGGCGTTGTCGGGCTTTCCGCTGAGTGCGGTGGAAAAACCGCAGCCGAACCATATTTACAGCGATTTTATGAACGAACTGCGCAAGGGCGTAGGGCAGGAAATTTTTTCGCGCGGTACCAGTGAAATTCTGGGCTGTGCCCGCGCCATGAAGAAAAAACGCATGCTGGGGCTTATTGCCGACCAGGACGGCGGCTATGACGGCATTTTTGTTCCGTTCCTCGGCAAAATGGCTTCAACGCCGACCGGGCCTGCTTATTTTTCCAGAAAGTTCAATGCGCCGATTGTGCCGATATTTATTGTGCGCAAGGAAGGCAATTACGGGCATCTGGCGATTGTTAAAGACCCTATTTACTACGAAGACACCGGCGACCGCAAGGCCGATGATTATAACGTAACTTTGAAAATGACGCAGATTGTTGAAGAAGTTATAAAAGAATACCCGGATAACTGGCTGTGGTTCCAGCACCGTTGGAATACCCCGTACACACCGCCGGAAGAAAAGGAGCTGAAGCAAGGTGAAAAATAAGGGGCTTTTGCTGATTGCAGGCGGCATTGCCATTGCAGCAGCAATAATTGCCTGGCTGATGTTTGGCGGCGAGGCGCCGAAGAACCCGGAAAATACCGCTTCCAATGCGGTAAGCGCAGTAGTTAAAAACACTACCGTCAGCCGCGAGCAGGACGGCAGACGCCTGTGGGAGTTTTCGGTTGAAGCGCTGGAACGCATCTCCGGCAGCGGCGAAGCTGTAATGAAAGGCGTTAAGGGCAAAATTTACCGCGAGGACGGTTCAGTAATTGACGTTACGGCCGGCGGCGGCAAAATTAATAACGACGATAAGAACTTTGCTCTCGACCGCGGCGTAAAAGCAACGCTTTCTACCGGCGGGGAGATAACTGCCGAAGAAATCAGCTGGAACCAGAAGGACGATATTATTACGGCCACCGGCAAAGTAAAGGTTGTTAAAGATGAACATACGGCTTTGGCCGATAAAATTGTTACCAGCAGTAAATTTGACCATTTTAAATTAAGCGGACATGCCGAAGTACAGAAAGGGGAACTGTAATGATGAAAATAAAATCAGTAGCGGCGCTGGCAGCGGCTTTTATGCTGTTAGGTTCATCTGCTTTATATGTGCCGGCATTTGCGGCTCAGGGCAGCGGTTTTAATGTTAAAGCCGACGAAATTGAATATGATATGACCAGCGGCAACGGTACTGCCAAAGGCAATGTGGTAATTTTGCATGACGGCGGCAAGGCTACGGCCGTAGCTGCGGAATTTAACAGCAAAACCATGAGCGGCAAACTTACCGGCGGCGTTGTTGCCGATAAAGACGATGCCCATATTACCTGCGCAACCTTTGTAATGCATAATGAAGATTTTGTTTCCGCAGTAGGCGAAGCATCCGTTACCAAAGAAGATAAAACGCTTACGGCAGAGCAGATTGACTATCACAGCGATGCCGAATACGCTGAGACCATCGGCTCCTGGGGCCAGTTAACTTCTACCGACGGCAGCGTGCTTACGGCAGCGCAGATTACCTATAACGGCAAAACCGGCCTTGCAGAAGCTACCGGCAATGTCGATATCGTAAGCCCGCCGCGTAATTTAACCGCCAAAGCGGATAAAGCAATTTACGACACCAACAACGACGGTAAAGTAGAACTTATCGGCAACGCAACTGCAACGCAGGACGGCAATACCGTTTCCGGCAACCGCCTGATTATGAATAATGCAGGCAATGCCGCAGCAGGCCAGCGTGCCGAAGCATTCGGCAATATTAAGATTGTGTATGTTCCCGAAAAGCAGCCCGCACAGGCTGAGGCAGATACTGCCGCAGCAGGCAGCGAAGGAACGCAGACAGAAGCTGCAGCCCAAAACGCAGCAGCAGAAACCACCGGACAAGTGGAGGCAGCATAGTGGTAATTGAAACAGCTAATCTTGTAAAAGAATATGCGGACAGACGCGTTGTAAACAATGTCAGCATCCGTGTGGAGCAGGGCAGCATTGTTGGTTTGCTCGGTCCTAACGGCGCCGGCAAAACTACTACCTTTTATATGATAGTAGGCATCATCAAGCCGGATTCCGGCACGGTAACGCTGGACGGACAGGATATTTCCGGCCTGCCGATGTATATGCGCGCGCGTGCCGGTATTGGTTATCTGCCGCAGGAGGCTTCCATTTTCCGTAAAATGACGGTAGAAGAAAACATACTGGCAATACTGGAAGCCAACAATGTGCCGGAAAAAGCGCGCTATGAAAAAATGAATGCGCTGGTTGAAGAGTTTCATATCGACCATATCCGCAAAAACAAAGGCACGGAACTTTCCGGCGGTGAACGCCGCCGTGTGGAAATTGCCCGTGCTCTGGCAACGGACCCGGCGTTCATTCTGCTGGATGAGCCTTTTGCCGGTATCGACCCGATTGCCGTTGCCGATATTCAGAATATGATTGCCCATCTTGCACAGCGCGGCATCGGCATTCTGATTACCGACCATAACGTGCGCGAAACGCTGAGCATTGTTGATAAAGCATACATTCTTGCCAATGGTGAAATACTGCTGCACGGCGACAGCGAGACCATTGCCAACGACCCGGTAGCGCGCAAATACTACCTTGGTGAAAACTTTAGCATGTAGGGGGGAAGAAGATGCGTTTACGTTTGTTAGACAGATATGTACTGAGCGAATTGCTGTATCCGTTCATCTTCGGTATAGCCTCCTTCTCAAGTATTTTTATTGCCAGTTCCATGCTGTACCGCATTACGCAGTACATGACCAAATACGGTGCCAGCTGGGACAGCGTGGCATGGCTGTTCTTTTACAGCCTGCCGGAAGTAATTAACTACACTTTCCCGATGTCGATGCTTCTGGCATCGCTTATGGCGTTCGGCAAATTGTCCGGTTCAAGCGAAATTATCGCCATGAAATCCGGCGGCATCAGCTATTACCGCATTGTGGCGCCGGTGTTGATAGTGGCATTTATCGTCAGCATGTTTTCGGTTGTGTGGGCAGAAAAAGTTGTGCCTGCTTCCAAAGTGCAGTATACCCGCGTTTTGGAATACCAGATTAAAAAGAACACCAAGCCGAAAACTCAGGACAATGTTATCATTAAAACCATGAGCGGCGATACGCAGCGCTTAACCTATGCCCGCCGCTTTGAAGAAGAATCCGGCAGAATGATGGACATTACCATCGAGGAATTTGACAAACACAAACTGGCACGCATCCAGACTGCCAAAGAAGGCCGCTGGGAAAACGGTTCCTGGCGTTTGATTGACGGCACGGTTTATTCCGTACATGATGAAGCAGGGCTGCAAAGCACAGCAAAATTTGATGAGCAGATAATTCCTCTGGACATTGCCCCGGAACAAATTTCCTGGGAACAGAAAGAGCCGGAAGAAATGACCATCCGCGAACTGCGCGAATACATACACATGCTGGAAATGCAGGACCAGCCGACTGCGCGTCACTGGTGCGAAATTTACATGCGTATTTTTATACCTATGGCCAGCTTCTTCTTTGCTATGATAGGCGCGCCGCTGGGAACACAGAAACAGCGCACAAGTTCGTCTATCGGCCTGGGGCTGAGCATTATAGTTATTTTTATTTACTACGCGATTATGACCTTTACAACGGGCCTTGGCAAAGGCGGGGCAATGAATCCTTTTCTGGCCTGCGCACTGCCGAACATTATTTGCCTGATGGTAGGTATTTATCTTTTACGGCAGAAAAATGCGTAAAAGCAATGGGGTGAGTTTATGTTTGGGTTGCGCCTGATAATTATTCTGGCTGTTGTCGGCGGCCTGATTGCATTTATTGGCGATAAACTGGGCAGTAAAATAGGTAAGAAAAAATTGTCTGTTTTCGGGCTGAGGCCGTACTATACCTCGGTGCTGATGACGGTAATTACAGGCGTGCTGATTGCGGCGACGACCATTATTGTTATGGCAATATCTTCGGACAGTGCCAGGACGGCAATGTTCGGCATGGAACGTTTGCAGGACGAACTGAGCAGCCTGAACAGGGAAAAGGCCATAGCGGCGGAAGAAATGGATAAAGCCCGTGCTGCCCTTGCTGACCGCAACAAGGAAATACAGGACCTTGACGGAGAAATTGAGGCCATTAATGCCGAAAAAGCACATCTCCAGAATGAGGTTAACAGCAGCCGCCAAGAGCTTGGGCGTGCCCGTGCGGAAGTAAACAGCCTTTCGGAATCGAAGTCAACGCTTGAAAAAGAAGTTAATTCGCTGGAGGCTACTACCGAACGCCTGCGCCGCGGAATTGTTGCCATGCGTGAAGGCGACGTTGTATACCGCAGCGGCGAAGTAATTTATGCAGGAGTTTTAAGCAGCAAGCTTGCCGATGCCGAAAATACCAAACAGTTTGAAATGTTCCTGAGCGCGGCAAACGAAGCGGCCATGCAGCGCATGGGCATCCGCAGCGAAGAACCGGTTGGTGTTTTGTGGCTGCCGAACGAACTTATCCAGGCGGCTTTAAAAGAAATTCAGGCGGCAGACGGCAATGTGTTTGTAAGGCTGCGCGCCGTGGCAAACATTATAGCCGGTGAGCCTGCAATCTGCACTATTGAACTGGTGCATAACGAATGTGTATATAAAAACAACGAGCTGATTTACAGCAAAGTTATAGATGTAAGCGGCATTAAATATGGTTTGGACCGTGAAATTTTAATGTTCCTCAATTCCGTTAACCATACGGCTGTAAGCGCTGGCGTAATGCCCGACCCGCTTACCGGCAAGGTAGGCAACCTTGACGCGGGAACTATGGTGCAGACCGGCGAAAAAATGGCGGCGCTTGGCGGCAAAGTTATGCTTAAGGCTTATGCCCGCGGCGATATTTATACCTCCGGCCCGGTGCTGCTGCGTTTAGAGGTTGAAGATGCTGAATAACGGTTTTTTGCTTGGCATAGACCCCGGCAGCTTTAAAACCGGTGTGGCGCAGGTAACGCCGCAGGGCGAAGTTTTAAACGCAGAATGGGTGGAAACAAAAAAACTTACGGAAGCACTGAACCTGCTTTGCAGCGGCAAAGGGCTGCCGCAGGCGGTAATTATCGGCAACGGCACCAATACGCAGCCGGTGCATAAAGTGCTGGCGCAGATTTTTACTGCCGTGCCGGTAATAGAAATTGACGAAAAACACAGTACGGAAGAGGCACGCACTTTGTACTGGCAGCTTAACAAGCCGCACGGCTGGCGTGCACTGCTGCCGGGAGGTTTGCGTGTGCCGCCGGAACCGCTGGACGGCTATGCGGCAGCTGTGCTTGTAAAAAGATATCTGGAGCAAAATAAGAGCAGGGATTAACGCCCTGCTTTTTTTGCAGGTATTTTGCCCTGCGGCAGCGAATAATGCAGGCAGAATTATTTTATTGGTGATGTTATGAAACGGTTTATAAATTTATTTTGTGTAATACTGCTGTGCTGCGCAGCCTTTTTGGCAGAGGCCGCGCCGGTACAGATAGATATTTACAGCGTTAACGATTTGCACGGCAGGCTGCGTGCTGCAGAAAATGCGCCCGGCGCTGCACGTTTGGCTGCTGCGCTTAATTTACTTACGGAAGCTAACCCCAAAGGTACGCTTATTGTTGGCGGCGGTGATATGCTTTCCGGCAGCATCGATGCAGACAGCTTTGACGGATTGAACGCGGTGGAAGCCATGAACCTTATGGGGTTTGCCGCAAATTGTGCAGGCAACCATGCTTTCGATTATAATTTTCCGGCCATTGTGCGTCAGGCCAAAGCCGCTGATTTTCCGGTTTTGGCGGCTAATATTACAGATGCAAACGGCAATATTCCCGCACCGTTTGCGCCGTATGCCGTTGTTAAACGCAATGGCATAAAAACAGGCATTATAGGTGTGCTTGATGAGCAGGCGTTTAAAAAAGTAAAGCCTGACCGGGTGGCAGGGCTGAAACTTACCTCTCCGGCAGAAGCGGCAAATAAATATGCTGCGGAACTACGCAGAAAAGGAGTGCAGGTAGTTGTGCTTTTGGCGCATATCGGCGGACAGATGGAAAACGGCATGCTGGCAGGTGCAATAGTGCCGGTGCTGGATAACCTGAAAGGCATTGACGCTGTGGCGTCAGGCGACAGCCATACAGTGTTTGCCTGCTCTTATAAGGGCATTCCGGCAGTGCAGGCAGGTGAATACGGCAGGCAAATAGGGCATATAAAACTGTTTTATGATGCTGATGCCGGCAAAATTACACAGGTAGAGGCCAATGTTTATGAAACCGGCGCTTTAACGCAAGAACGCGACAGCAAGGCAGCAGCATTTTTGCAGCCGTATTTTGAACGCGTCGATGCCGTTTACAGCAAAGTGCTGGCTTATAATATCCAGTATCTGGCTAACGAAAAGTACGGTGAATCGCCGCTGGCTGATTATTTTATGGATTTAATTAACGGCGAACTGGAAACGGATATAACTCTTTATAACGGCGGGGCAATCCGCGCTAACCTGCCTGCGGGCAATATTACGCTGAGAGAGCTGAAACAGATTTTCCCGTTTAATAATACCTTATATGTTGTGCGGCTGCGCGGCAGCGATATTTTAAAGGCTTTAGAGCACGGGCTTGGCAGTAAAGAAATTGGCAGGGTGCGTTTTGCCGGGCTTACCGTAACGGCAGATTTAACTGCGCCGGAAGGCGGAAGGTTAATATCTGCGCAGTTGGCAGACGGCAGCATGCTGAACCCTGAGAGATATTACAGCGTTGCTGTTAATGATTTTCTGCTTTCCGGCGGCGACGGTTATACATCTGTAAAAGGGGCGGAAATTATTCGCGAAAGCGGCAAGGACCTTGATGTTTTAAGCACGGCGATAAAAAAGGCAGGGCAAATAAATTTTGATTATAATAATAAGCGTTTGATTTTAAAGTAACGGGAGGTTAATATGGAAAATTTAAGCACTATAACTTGCGGAACTTTTTTGGAAGAACTGGCGTCAAAAGCGCCGACACCGGGAGGCGGTGCGGCTTCGGCACTTTGCGGGGCTGTTGCAGCGGCGCTTACGGCCATGCTTGCCAATTTAACTGTGGGCAAAGCAGGCAGCGAAGAAAATGAGCAGCAAACTGCACAGATTATTGCCGCTGCCGGTAAACTGCGTGAAGAATTGACGGCGCTTGCAGATGATGATGCGGCTGTATTCGGCAAATTTATGGCAGCCTATAAAATGCCCAAAACAACGGATGAAGAAAAAGCGGCGCGTACGGCTGCAATACAGCAGGCTGCTGTTGCGGCGGCAGATGTTCCCATGCAGATTGCCGAAAAAAGCATGGAGGTACTGCTCTTGGCCCGCAGAATTATTGTAACCGGCAACCCCAATGCCATCAGCGACGGAACGGTATCGGCCATTGTGGCAAGGGCAGCGATGCGCAGTGCGTTGTATAACGTAAAAATTAACCTTGGGCTTATTAAAGATGCCGCTTATGTAGAACAGGCTGCGGCAAAAATGCAGACGCTGGAAGCCAAAGCGCTGGAAACGGAAGCCTTTGTGCTGGCGCGTACGGATGAAATTTTAAAATAATGCCGCTTGACTGATAAGCATATTTATCATATAATAAAAAATTAGCAGGGAGAGGTGGTCGAGTGGTTTAAGGCTCTGGTCTTGAAAACCAGCGAGGTGCAAGCCTCCGTGGGTTCGAATCCCACCCTCTCCGCCACGATTTTACCGCGCCTTTTCAGGCGCGTTTTTTATTATGGGAGCGCTATGCTTTATTTTGAATACGGCGAAAAAGAACTTAATTATTTAAAAAAGAAAGACAAGCGTCTGGCTGCCGTTATCGAAAAAGCCGGGGTCATTCAAAGAGAATTATACCCCGATATTTTCGTATCGCTTGTTAATTCCATTGCTGGGCAGCAAATATCGCGCCACGCCAAAGCAAGCGTCTGGCGGCGTTTTACGGAATTGCTTGGCGGTGTTGTTACGCCGCAGGCTATTGACGCAGTAACGGAGGAACAGCTGCGCAGCTGCGGCTTATCCGGGCGCAAGGCCGTGTATATTAAACGCCTAGCGCAAAAAAGTGCTTAATGGCGAAATAGATTTTGGCGCTTTTGCGGATATGGCTGATGAAGAAGTTATTGCAGAACTGGTAAAACTGGATGGCATTGGCAAATGGACGGCGGAAATGCAGCTGATTTTTTCGCTGGGGCGTAAAAATATATTAAGTTTTGGCGACGCTGCTATTCAAAACGGGCTTAAAAGGCTGTACGGGCATAAAAAAATAACCCCGGCGCTGGCAGAAAGGTACCATAAACGTTACAGCCCGTATGCTTCGGTAGCCAGTTTTTATTTGTGGGCGCTGGCCAACGGCGATGTGGAATACGAGCGTCCGCGCAGAAACACAGAAAAAATTTAAAATTGTTGCTTTAAATACTTGCCAAACAGCAAAACATAGTGTATACTAATTAAGTAAGTCAATTGGAGTGGTACTCAAGTGGCTGAAGAGGACGGTTTGCTAAATCGTTAGGGGGGGCAACTCCCGCCAGGGTTCAAATCCCTGCCACTCCGCCAGTTAAAAATTAAGGACATCGGTTAATGCCGGTGTCTTTTTTATTTTATGCTCTTACTAATTTTAAAGCTTTAAATATGATATAATTATAATATTAGGATATAATTAACTCTGCATAAATAGATGTTTTGGCAAAGGGGTAAGGGCTATGAAATCAAACTTTGCATTTTTAAAGTCACATTTTCCGGTGTTGGCTAATTTTGGTATATTGGCTGAAAAATATTGTTATAGCGATTCTAATTCCTGCATTATGAAGCTTGGCATGATTGGTGAAACAATTGTTAATTTAATGTTTACTTATGATAAAATTAAAATTCCAACAGATTGTAATGCTGTTACCAAAATTAAAATACTTTCGCTGCAAGGATTACTTACTCCTGATTTGTCTGATATATTGCATGCTTTACGCAAAGCGCGCAATAAAGCTGCCCATACAAATTATGAAAATATTAAAGAAGGGCAAACGCTTTTGGAAATGGCATATAGTTTATGCGAATGGTTTATGCAGACCTATGGTGATTTGCAGTATAAGCATTGTAAATTTGTTATGCCTACCGAAGCAGACGCCCAATCCATAACCGATAACGATGATAAGGCAGCAGAACAAAAAATGCTGGAAGAGACCGAAAAAATTGCTGCCGCTGCTAAAGCAGTTGCTGCTGATGAACGCAGAAAGCGTGCTCTTGCTGCGGCCAGCCAGCGCCAAAAATCAGAAGCGGAAACCCGTTATATGATTGATACTCAGCTGCGCAAAGTAGGATGGGAAGCAGATACCGAAAACCTGCGTTACGGTAAAGGTATACGCCCACAAAAGGGTAAAAATCTTGCAATTGCCGAATGGCCAACGCTTTCTTCGGCAGGTAATAAAGGCAGGGCTGATTACGCCCTTTTTGCAGGCGAAAAACTTGTCGCTGTTATCGAAGCAAAAGCAGAGCATAAAGATATTCCATCTGTTATAGATTATCAATGTAAAGAATACGCCCAAAACATTCGGCCAGAAGATGAAAAATACGTTATAGCAGCATGGGGAAAGTATAAAGCGCCGTTTGTTTTCGCTACCAACAGCAGGCCTTATCTTGCTCAGCTGGAAACTAAATCAGGTATTTGGTTTTTAGATTTAAGGGAAAGCGCCAATATGCCGAAGGCGCTGCGCGGATGGATTAGCCCTGACGGTATGCTGAAACTTTTAGAGAGTGATATTGAAAAGGCAGATAAAGCATTGCAGACACTGCCTTATGACTTTTTACGTGATAAAGACGGGCTTAATTTAAGGCAGTATCAGCTTAATGCTATACAGGCAGCCGAAAATGCCGTTATAAACGGGCAAAAAAATATTTTGCTTGCTATGGCGACAGGCACAGGCAAAACGCGCACGGTGCTTGGCATGATTTACCGCTTTTTAAAAACAGGCCGTTTTAATCGTATTTTATTTTTAGTAGACCGCACAGCCCTTGGCGAACAGGCAGAAGATGTATTTAACGAAGTAAAACTGGAAGATTTAAAAACACTTAACGATATATATGACATAAAAACTCTTGAGGACGCTGTTTTTGAAGATGAAACCAAAGTACATATTGCAACTGTACAGGGTATGGTTAAACGCTTGTTGTATAACGATGAAGAACGCCAGCCGTCTGTAACAGATTATGACTTAATTGTTATCGATGAAGCGCACAGAGGCTATCTTTTAGATAAAGAAATGGGCGAAGATGAGTTACTGTACCGTGACCAGCTTGATTACCAAAGCAAGTACCGCATGGTAATAGAATATTTTGACGCTGTTAAAATTGCCTTAACCGCTACGCCTGCGTTGCATACTACACAGATTTTTGGCAAGCCGGTGTTTAAATATACTTACCGCGAAGCCGTTATAGAAGGTTACCTTGTAGACTATGATGCGCCGCATAAAATAAAAACCCAATTTAATACCGAAGGTATTAAATACAATAAGGGCGAAACGCTTGCGCTTTATGACCCTGTAACTCATGAAATAACTAACAGCGAAGTTTTACAGGATGAAATGAACTTTGATGTTGAAAAGTTTAACAAGCAGATTATTACCCCAAGCTTTAACCGCACTGTACTCGAAGAAATTGCCCGTGATATTGACCCGGAAGATGTAATGCAGGGCAAAACGCTTATTTATGCGGTTGATGACGAACACGCCGATTTAATAGTAAAAATTTTAAAAGAAATTTACACAAATTACGGCATTGATAACGATGCCGTAATGAAAATAACCGGCAGCGTTGCGGGCGGCAACAAACGCAAAGTGCAGGAAGCAATTAAACGCTTTAAAAACGAACGCTTCCCCAGCATTGCCGTAACAGTAGATTTATTGACAACAGGTATCGACGTGCCGGAAATTACCACGCTTGTTTTTATGCGCCGCGTAAAATCGCGTATTTTGTTTGAGCAAATGCTTGGCCGCGCCACGCGCCTGTGCCCAAAAATTAATAAAACACATTTTGAAATTTATGACCCGGTCGGTGTTTATGATTCTCTGGAAGAAGTAAACACCATGCAGCCGGTATCGGCAGACCCTAAAACAACCTTTGCCCAGCTGCTTGACGGGCTGGAAGTTTTAGAGGACGAAGCGCATATTAAAAACGCCGTTGCGCAGATAATTGCCAAATTACAGCGTGTAAAACGAAGGCTTACCAAAGAAGAAGTAAACGAATTTAAAGACCTGGCAGCAGGTTTAACGGTAGAAGGATTTATACAAAAAATCGAAAGCCTGCCTGCCGCCGAAGCACGTAATACGCTTTTAATGGAAGCAAGCCTTTTAGAAATGCTTGACGATAAGCACGGGCATGGCGGTTATACCAAAGTAATTTCCGATAAGCAGGATAAATTTCTTATCCGCGAACGCGGCTTTGGCAAAAATGAGCAGCGCCCGGAAGATTATATTGAAGCATTTGAAGACTTTGTTAAAAATAACGTTAACGAAATTGCTGCACTAAATATTATTTGCACGCGCCCAAAAGAACTAACACGCGAAACGCTTAAAAGCCTGCGCATGGCTCTTGCACAAAACGGCTTTACTACGCAACAGCTTAATACCGCCGTCAGTGAAATTACCAGTGAAGAAATAACAGCGGACATCATCAGCCTTGTGCGCCGCTACGCCATCGGTTCACCGCTTGTAAGCCATCAGGCACGCATCCGCCGTGCGGTAGATAAGCTTAAAAAAGCGCATAACTTCAGCAGGGTAGAGCTTAACTGGCTGAGCCGCATAGAAAGCTACCTTTTAAACGAATCGGTTATGAATGTTAAAGTTTTTGATGAAGATGAACGCTTTAAAACAAACGGCGGCTATAAAAGGCTTAACCAAATCTTTCGCAATAACCTTGAAGGCATTATTATCGAACTTAACGAATATCTTTACGACGATGGAGGCAGAACAGCTTGAACACGCAGGAAATTGTTGCCAAACTTTGGAATTTATGCAACGTATTAAGGGATGACGGCATTACCTACCACCAGTATGTAACAGAACTTACCTACATTTTATTTTTAAAAATGGCTAAAGAAACGGGCGTAGAAGCAAAATTTGCCGAAGGCGTAATCACGCTTGAAGGCGATAGCCTTACGGCAGAACAAATTGCCGAAAACGCCCAAAAGCAAATAATTAAAGATTACAGCTGGGATGTTTTAAAAAGCAAATCTGGCATAGAACTTTATAACTATTATAAAGATTTGCTGCGCCTGTTTGGCACCTATTGCAAAGGACGTGTACGCGAAATTTATAACGGTGCTGTTACCAATATCGAAGAACCAAAAAACCTTGAAAAGATAATTACCACTATTGATAAGCTGGACTGGTATTCTGCCCGCGAAGAAGGGCTGGGTAACCTTTATGAAGGCCTGTTAGAAAAAAACGCCAGCGAAAAGAAATCGGGCGCAGGGCAGTATTTTACCCCGCGTGTGCTTATTGACGTAATGACAAGGCTTATTAAACCCCAGCCCGGAGAACTTTGCAACGACCCCGCCTGTGGCACCTTTGGCTTTATGATTGCCGCCCATCGTTATGTAAAAGAACAAACCGATGACTTTTTTAACCTTGATGAGGACGCCTACAAATTTGAACGCAACGACGCTTTTACCGGTTGTGAACTTGTGCACGACACGCACCGCCTTGCCCTAATGAACGCCATGCTGCATGATATTGACGGCGAAATTAAACTTGGCGATACTTTAAGCAACCTTGGCAAAAGCATGAACGGTTACGACGTAGTGCTTACCAACCCGCCCTTTGGCACAAAAAAAGGCGGTGAACGCGCTACCCGCGACGATTTTACCTATCCAACCAGCAACAAGCAGCTAAACTTTTTACAGCATATTTACCGCAGCCTTAAGGCAGACGGAAAAGCTCGTGCCGCTGTTGTACTGCCCGATAATGTGCTTTTTGCAGACGGCGATGGCGAAAAAATACGCTGCGATTTAATGGATAAGTGTAACCTGCATACGGTTTTGCGCCTGCCGACCGGTATTTTTTATGCCCAAGGCGTAAAAACAAACGTGTTGTTTTTTACGCGCGGCACAACCGATAAGGGTAACACCAAAGAAGTATGGTTTTACGATTTGCGCACCAATATGCCAAGCTTTGGCAAAACCAACCCGCTTAAAAAAGAACACTTTGCCGCTTTTGAAGCTGCTTATGAGGCCAAAGACAGAACCAAGGTGCAGGATGAGCGTTGGAGCGTATTTACGCGCGACGAAATTATTGCCAAAGGCAACAGCCTTGATTTGGGCTTGATACGCGATGACAGCGTGCTGGATTACAACGACCTGCCCGACCCGGCAGAAAGCGCCGCCGAAGCCGCCGCCCAGCTTGAAGAAGCGGTAGACTTACTGCAAAGCGTAATAAAAGAATTTAACGCACTTGCGGAGGTGCGCTGATGGCAGGCAAAAAAAAGCAGGCGCAGCTTACGCCAGAAGAAAAATTACAGCAGGCACTTGTGCCAGAAGCCGAACAACCATATAAAGTACCGGCTAATTGGTGTTGGGTAAAAGCTCCTTTTATTTTTAATATAGAGTATGGAAAAGGATTATCTTCCAAAGAATTGCTTGAAAAAGGGTATCCTGTATTTGGCGCTAACGGACAAATAGGCTATTATAATGAATATATGTTTGAAAATGCAAAAGCATTGATGAGTTGTCGTGGAGCATATAGCGGTACTATGAATTTATCTTTACCGAAATCATTTGTAACTAGTAATTCTTTGATAATTGATTCAAAAGGAGCAGGAATGTCTGAGCACTTTACATATTTTTTGTTTTCTGCACTTAATAAAAAAAGTATAATTTCAGGTAGCGCTCAACCGCAAATAACAGTTCAAGCATTTGCAAAATATCCTATCCCACTCCCTCCGCTTGTCGAACAACAACGCATTGTGGAGCGGATAGAAAGCCTTTTTGCTAAACTGGACGAAGGCAAAGAAAACCTGCAAAATGTTTTAGACGGCTTTGAAACTCGCAAAGCCGCCATTCTGCATAAAGCCTTTACCGGTGAATTAACCGCCAACTGGCGCAAACAACATGGCGTGAGTATGGATAGCTGGGAAGAAAAAAGGTTAGGGAAAGTTTGTAAAATAAATCCTTCTAAAATAAATACTAAAAATTTATCTGATGATTTAGAAGTATCCTTTTTTCCAATGGCGTCTTTATCTGAAATTACCGGTGAAATTGTTGACCCTGAAATACGTACATTAGGAAAAGTCAAAAATGGTTTTACAAATTTTTCAGAAGGTGATGTAGTATTTGCAAAAATTACTCCATGTATGGAAAATGGTAAATCTGCAATTATCGGTAAGCTAATAAATGATATTGGTTATGGTACAACAGAATTTTATGTTTTGCGATGCGGTGAAGAATTAAGTAATAAATATTTACACCATATTGTGAGAAGTAAAAAATTTAGAGATGAAGCTAAGCAGAATATGACTGGTGCTGTTGGTCAGCAACGTGTCCCTAAAAAATATATGGAAGACTATACGCTAAATTTGCCAACATTCTCCGAACAAACTGAAATAGTCCGTATTATTGATGACCTGCTCGCTAAAGAACAGCAGGCCAAAGAACTTGCCGAAAATGCTCTTGCTAAAATCGACCTTATAAAAAAATCTATCCTTGCCCGCGCCTTTCGCGGCGAACTTGGCACCAATAACCTCGCCGACGAACCGGCTGTTGAGTTGTTAAAGCGGGTGTTGTGAAGTAGTAAAAGTATGTAATAATAATTTGAAATGGGTATTTGTTTCTAATATTATAATTAGTATGCAAGTACCCATGTTTTATTTAGAAAAAGGTGAAATGTCATGTCAAAAGAAATTATAAAAAAAGCTATTTCTGTTTATATTAAAGAAGAAAAAAGTGACTATGCAGTTATGTTAAACGGCGCATGGGGCAGTGGCAAAACCTATTTTGTAAAAAACGAACTAATAGATTATTTACAAGAAGAATTTAATAGAAAGATATTGTACATTTCATTGTTTGGTATTAGTAATATTGATGAATTATATAATAATATAGCTTTGCAAGTTTTAAATATCAAAGCAACAGAAACTTTGGATCAAAAAATAAAAATGAATAATCCTTCCTATAATAATTCAAACAAAAAAACTATATTTGAAAGAAGTAAAATTTCATTATGGACTGGCATATTGAATAAAGGATTGAAAATAATACCAGACAATAATGTTATAAACTCTGTTGTTTCAGAAGTAAATAAAAATATAATCAGTTTTAATAAATATGTATTTATTTTTGATGATGTTGAAAGAAGTACATTGGATTTTGATGTATTATTAGGCTTTTTTGACCAGATTGTAGACCAAAATGGAGCAAAAGCAATTTTGATATGTAATCAAAATGAAATAGATGCAATAAACGAAAAATATTATAAAAAGTTTAAAGAAAAAGTTATAGGATTAACTATTGACTATAAATCAGATATAAATAAAGATTTTTATAGTTTAGCGAAAATATATTTTAACAATGAAGAATGTAAAAAATATGTAATTGAAGCGAAGAAAGATATTTTAAACTTATTTAATGTTGCAGAAACTTCAAATTTAAGAACTTTGATTTTTATTTTTAAGCGGTTTGAAGAGATCTATAATAAACTTTCTGAAATTTATTTAGAATGTGACAAAGAAAAATTATATTTTGATAAATTTATGAGAGAAATACTTTTAAGCGTTGTTGGCAGCAGTATTTTAATTAAGGAAAAACACCAAAATAATGATTTTAAAGACGAACAACGTATAATCTCTTTTATTAAAGAGCCTGATAAGAAAAAATTTAGTTCAACTGGACCGTATCAAGCCTATAAATTTATCGATGACTATTTAAGTACATATAATTTTAAAGAATGTAAAGTTAAAGGTGTCATAACTGAATTTATAAAAAATGAAGAAGTAAATCCTTTAAATATTATTAGTAAATTGGATACTATTTTTGATGTAGATAATGATGAAATTGCTATAAACAAATTAAGAGATGTTTTAGATGAAATAAAATCTGATAAATTGAATATCAATGTTTATCCGAAAATTTTAGATAAAGTTTTCATATTAATAAAGATATTATTTACGGACAGCGTTCAAAATAATGAAATAGAACACATTAAAATAAAAATTAGAGAAAATGCAGAAAATAGAATACAAGAATTTTCCAGTTTTTCTTGGTCAACATTTCCATATCATGATGAAGATGCTAAAATTTTTCGAGATGAGTTATTTGAAGTTTTAAATAGAGAAAAAATAAAAGTATCGTGTTTAGAGTGGAAAAGTATTTTTGAAAGTGACAAAAATTTTGTTGAGAAATTTACTGGATATCTTAAACAAAATTATGGTATGTTTGGTAAAGATAATAAAACTATGTCTTATATCGGCGCAGATAAGGTTTTGCAGCGTATAGAAAATTTAAAGATAAAAGAATTAAACGATTTTTGGATAAGTTTAACTTATGTTTTTAATGAAGAGATAAATAATTTAAAAGATTTTTATTCTGTTGACAAAGAGTTTTTTAAAGAATTAAAAGAAAAAATAGAAAATAATTTATTGAATAGTAATGAAAAAAGCGCAATGCAAAAATTTCAATTGAAAAATTTTTGCAATTATCTTCAAAGAATATATGATAAACTATAAAAGTTATTTTCAGTTAAAACATTTTGGGGTTAGAGTTAATAAAAGCAGCATACCTTTTGGCTATGCTGCTTTAAAACTTTTATGCTATTTTTTAATTCTTCAACGCCGTTATTGGTACAACAAATACGCCGTCTTCGCGTTTGTATGCTGCATTACTTAATCCGCATATTACGCATAAAACAGATGGCGGTACGGATTTTTTATCTTCTTCAAATTCACGTTTAATTTTAAGCAAATTTGCCGCTGCCTGGTCGATTTGATTTGCACCAAGCTTTATTTCAAAGGCGCACCAGTTGCCGTCTGGCAATTCTATTACAGCGTCAATTTCTCTGTTCTTATAATCTTGGTAGTGATATAAATTCGCTCCGAAGGATTCAGCATAAATGCGTAAATCTCTTTCGCATAATGCTTCAAACATAAAGCCGAGTGTTTCCAAATCGTTTAAAAGTGCTGCCGGTGTTAGTTTTAGCAGGGCGCAAGCAAGCGAAGGGTCTGCTAAATGGCGCTTTTCTGCCTGCTTTACACGTACCGATGAACGCACGTTAGGCGCAAACGGCGGTTGGTTATCCGTTAAAAATAACCGTTTAAAAATATCCAAATATGCTGTTACTGTGTTGGCGTCAATATCTTGTCCGTCTTTTTCTTTTATATCCGATTTTAACAGCGTGTTTGTCGCTGTTGTGCTTTCGTTGCGCGCTAGCGACATAAGCAATAAGCGCATTTTTTGCGTATTTCTTTTTACATCGTCAATGCGGTAAACGTCATCATCCAATACAGCTTGCAAATATTGCTGCGGCAACAGTGCCGCCTGTTTTACAGGTAAATCCAAGCTTCCCGGCCAGCCGCCGCGAATAATGAATGTTATTATGTCTTTTAAATTAACTTCGCCGGTAATAGCAGGTGTTAATTTACCTTGGCATAAAGTTTCTAATGAAATATGTCCGGAAGAATCGCCCGATTCATACAAGCTCATAGGACGCATACGCAGTTTGCCGATACGTCCAGCTCCGCTGTGCAGTATGCCTTTGTGGTTTGGCGTAGCAGAACCGGTGAGAATAAATTGTCCTTTTTGGTTTGTCTGGTCTACTTTATGGCGGACAGCATCCCATAATGGAGGGTATTCCTGCCATTCGTCAATTAGGCGTGGGGTGGCACCCTCTAAAATTGTATCCGGAGAAATTTCTGCCAGTTTTCTGTTTTGAAAATTACCGGCAGGGTCAGCTAAATAAAATTCGCTGTTGCAGTGGTAAGAAGAAGTCCATGTTTTACCACACCATTTAGGGCCTTCGATGCAGATTGCTCCAAAGGTATTTAGATATTCTTTTACCTGTTTATCTATTATGCGCGGCTTATAAAAATTTTTATTCATATATTATCACCCATGTATAGTATAGCCTATTCAGTGAAATTCCGCAAATTCATTCAGTGAAATTTACAAAAGTCATTCAGTGAGATTTTGACTTTTCGTTCAGTGAAATTTCAAAACTAAAAATTTCACATCAAAATCTCCTTCAGCAAATTCAATTTTTTATAATTTTGCTGTATAATAGTTTCTGCTGTAATTATTGTTTCAGCAAAATGTTTTAATTTCAGGAGGTTTATATGTCTAAATTACGTATTGCCATTACTGCCGATACTTACCCGTACGCCAGTGATGTAACTAACCTTGTGCGCGCGCCGTTTACCGCACGCGGGCTGGTTGATATTATTAACGAGCTGGGCGCGCTGCCCATTGTGCTGCCGGATGTTCCGGGTGCCAAAGGCGAAGATTATGCAGAGATGTTCGACGCGCTGATTATTCCCGGCGGGCCGGATGCCGACCCTTCGTTTTTCGGCGAAGAACCGTGGATGCATATCGGTATGACCAATTACAAACGCGATGTGTTTGAAGCAGAAATTTTTAAAGCCTTTTACAAGGCAGGCAAGCCTATTTTCGGCATTTGCCGCGGCTGCCAGTTTATTAATATTATGATGGGCGGCAGCGTATATCAGGATTTGGCAACGCAGAACCCTGACGCTTATATCCGCCATTCTCAGGGTGCAAACGGCTGCTATCCTACTCACCACGTAACGGTGGAAGAAGGCAGCTGCCTGTATGAAGCGCTTGGCGGCAAAGCGTATGTAAATTCCCGCCATCATCAGGGCATTAAAAAAGTTGGCGAAGGCTTAAAAGTTACTGCCAAAGCTCCGGACGGAGTTATTGAAGCAATTGAAAGCGCCGAAGGCAGCCAGATTGTTGCCGTACAGTGGCACCCGGAAAATATGTGGCAGGAGCACCCCGAAATGCGCAGAATTTTTGCCGGTTTTATCGACAGGGTTGCCGCATCTAAAAAATAAAGTTTAATTTAAAATAAGGGAGAAGTTACTATGAGTAAAGGTAAAATGGGCTTTTGGACGATAGTGCTTTTCGGTATTAACAGCATTATCGGCTCGGGCATTTTTCTTTTGCCTAACAACGCCATGAGCATTATCGGCCCGGCAAGCCTTGGCGTGCTTTTGTTTGATATGCTGCTGGTATTGGCAATGACTTTCTGCTTTGCCGAAGCCAGCGGGCTGTTTAAAGATAACGGCGGCCCGTACATTTATGCCAAAGAGGCTTTTGGCAATTTTATCGGCTACGAGGTTGGCTTTTTAACATGGATTACGCGCATTATTGCGTTTTCTACCATGGGCGTTGGCTTTGCCACTGCTTTGGGCGGCATTATGCCGGAGTTAAGCACGCCGTTAATGAAAAACATTATTGTAACCGTAATTTTTGCATTGCTGGCAATTATGAACCTGTTTGGCGTGCAGCTCTTTAAGGTTATCCAGAATATGGCAACCGTTGCCAAGATTCTGCCGTTTGTATTGTTTATCGGCATGGGTGTTTTCTTTATCGACAGCGCCAATTTTACGCCGCTGTTCCCCGGCGGTGAATATACCCCCGGCAGCTTTGGCACGGCGGCTGTAATGCTGTTCTTTACTTTTACAGGCTTTGAAAGTATCGCCGTTGCCGCTTCCGAAATGGAAAACCCGCAAAAGAATTTGCCGAAAGCCATTTTGGTTGTTATCTGCATTGTAGCAGCAATTTATTTTATGCTTCTGGCCTGCGCTATCGGCATAATGGGCTATGACCTTGCCAATACAACTGTTCCCGTGCAGGAAGCCTTCGGGCGTATTGCGGGCAGTTTCGGCGTGGGTATTGTTGCTTCCGGCACGCTGGTTTCCATCGGCGCGCTGTGCATCAGTTCGTCTTTCGTTACTCCGTACAGCTGCCTTGCTTTGGCAGAAAAAGGCATGCTGCCTGCCGCTATGACGAAGCGCAACCGCTTTAATGCTCCTTACTGGTGCATAATTGCTTCTACCGTTATCGCGCTTTTAATTGCCTATACCGGCAGCTTTACGTTCCTTGCTTCCATCAGCGTGGTATCGCGTTTTTCGCAGTATATTCCCACATGCCTTTCCATACCGGTATTCCGCAAAAAAATGCCGGATGCGCCGCGTGCGTTTAAAATTCCGTTTGGCCCTGTTATTCCGGTTATTGCCGTGCTTACCAGTTTATGGCTTCTGGCACAGGCTAAGCCCCAGCAGCTGATTATGGGCCTTGGCGCAGCCGTAATTGCCGTGCCGTTCTATTACTTTGTTTATAAAAACAAAAAAGAAGAATAAAAACCAAAAACAAAAGGAGAAGGTTTTAAGTGATATGCACCCAAAAAGTTGGACAAAATAATTAAGCTGTTCTTAAGGACTTGGTTCGGTATTCTACCGGGCTGAGTCCTTTTAACTTTGCCTTTATCCTCCGGTTATTGTAATAATCTATATATTCATCTAACTTCTCTTTAAAATCTTCTATTGACTTAAACTTCTCAAAATAGAATAATTCTGACTTCAGCAGCCCAAAGAAATTCTCTATTACGGCATTATCCAAACAGTTTCCTTTCCTTGACATGCTTTGGATTATGCCATTTTCTTTTAATATCTTTCGATATGCCTTATGCTGATATTGCCATCCCTGGTCACTATGCAGTATTAAGCTGTCTGTTTTTCCTATACGCGTGACAGCTTCTTTTACCATATCCGTTACCTGTTTTAATACAGGACGCTCTGAAACTTTATAGCTTATTATCTCACCGTTATACAGGTCTATAATCGGCGAAAGGTACAACTTCCTGCCAAATAACGAAAACTCTGTTATATCTGTTGACCATTTCTTATTTGGCTTGTCTGCCTTGAAATTTCTTTGCAGAATATTAGGCGCAGCTTTCCCATGTTCACCTCTATATGATTTATATTTCTTTAATCTTACTTTGCAGGTTAGACCGGTTTGCTTCATCAGCTTCATTACTACCTTATGGTTTACTTTAAAACCTTTTCTTCTAATCTCTAAGGTTACGCGCCTGTAGCCGTACCTGCCTTTGTTATCTGTGCAGATACGTTTTATTGCTTCTTTCAGCTCACTATACTTATCGCCTTGATTTATGCTTTTCATAGCGGCATAGTAAGTGCTTTTAGCCATGCCTGTATATTCCAATAACTTTTTCAGAGGATATTCTGCCCTTAATTCAGAGATTATTAACGCTGTCTTTTGCGTCTTTCTTCTTCCTCTTCCTGCTGAATCAAGGCGTTGTACTTTTTTAAGAAGGCGTTCTACATTTTAAGAAAAGCATTTTCTGCTTCCAGCTGTTCAAGATAAGTAGGTTCAGGTTTCTGTTTGCGCTTTTTAGGTTTATATTTCATTGACGGCCTGCCTTTCTTTTTAGGCAGCAGTCCTGATTTACCGTAGGCAAGGTATTGTTTTTCCCATTGATGGATAGTTGAATTATTGGGGATAGCAAAAAGGGCTGCCGTTTCCTTTAATGATAACTCATGCTGCCAGCGGTGCTCAAGGACTTTTTGTTTAAAATCTGGGGAATATGAACGGTTTTTATGAAGGAGCTGGTTAAAGCCGCCGTGTTTGTAGTGGGGGAGCCAGTCACGTAAGGGACGGCTGTCTGGTATTGCCAATATTCTGCAAACATATTTTATGGCATTACCGTCTAAAACCATTTGTACTGCTTTAATTTTAAATTCGTCTGAGTATTTAGTCATGAAAAAACTGCACCTCCAAAAGTTTTTGTCTAACTTTTGGGGTGCAGTTCATTATCCGATGGTTTTTTATAATAATTTATTTACAACTTTATATCAAGGTCTTAGTTTTTCCATTTCCAAACGTACCTGGTACATCTGGTCTTCGGTAATGCCAAGCTGCGTGGCAACGGCGTCCCAATCAGTTGCGGGCGGGTTGTGCATTTCAACAATCTGCGCTGGGGTGCTGCTGCAATATTTAGCCATCAGCACTGCGTGGGCAACGTCGCCCATGCCAAAGTTCTGTTCAAACAGCGGCAGGCTTACGGCGGTGTCAACGCCAAGCACGGTGCTTAAATATTCGGCATCGTTTTTATCGTGCGCGGCTTTAATGTCGTTAGGGGTCAGCCCCAGCATATATTCAACGCGCGGCCATCTGTTGTATTCGGTTTTCAAATCAAGTACGGCGCCCATGTCCTTGCCGGTGGCATAGCTTAAAAAGGCGGCGTGGCGCAGTTCTTTAAAGCCCCAGCCCTGGTTGTAAAATTTTTTCACGGTGCTTTCGGCTACGCCAAAGCGCGCGCTGATGGAATCAATTTCGTTATCAATGCGTACCTGATGCGGCACAAGCCCTTCGCGTGCAGCAGGGCGCGGCGGCAGCGGTTTTGCTTCGGCGGTGCTGCTTAAAATATCGGTAGTAAAAGGTGCAGCAACAAGGCCAAAGGCGAGTGCGAGAGTTAATAAGGATTTTTTCATACGTTACCACCCTTTCGTAATCAATAATAATTCTATATTACTCATTGTATCATAGTTTTATGCGTTTTGCATTAAGTAAGTTTAAAATTTTATATGAAAATTATAAAAAAAGCCCCCAAAGCTTAAACTTTGAGGGCAACTGCTCTGGCAGAGCAGAGAGGGGGTTGTTATACCATTTTTAAAAGCACGATGCCGCTGATCATGGTGGCAATGCCTGCAAAACCGAGCGGTTTAATCCGCAGGCCGAAAAAGGCTTTATCCACGCAAGTGGTTAATAGTATGCCAAGCACGCCCCAGGTTGCGTAGGCAATGCTCAAATCAAGCGTTAAAAGGGCCTGCGCGAGAAACAGGAAGGCAACGCCGATAAGGGCAAGCGAAGCAAACCCGTATTTTTTGTTGTGGAAACCATTTGATTTTTTAAGAAAAATATTAGCGATAACGTCAGTTGCAACAGCAAGCAACAAGTATATAATGCCGGTTGTATAAGCCATTTTTATTCACTCCCAGTGCGGGCTGTGCCGTTTTTAACCATAGTCAGCCCTATTAGTATAATTGCAAAAGCAAAAAGTTTTTGCGGCGGCATTGCTTCGTTAAAAATAATCCAGGCGATAAAGGCGGTGCCCATAAGGCCGATGCCTTCCCAAACTGCGTAGGCAACGCTGATGGGTATTTTTTTAACTGCCTTGCTGAGGCAGAAGTACGAAAAGCCCATTAATAAAAGCATTACCGGATAACCGATAAACCATTCGTGCATAACGGAAAACTTCATAAAAGTTGTGCCTGTAACTTCCAGTGCAATGGCCGCAAAGAGCATATAAACATGTTTCATGATAATTCACCCTTTCACTTGCAGCAAAGTAATTTTGCCGCTATAATAATAGTAAAGTATGGTGCAGCACCATAGTCAAGGGGGTTTTTAAAATTTCGCAGAGGCTTTTAAAAACGGGCGAATTTGCCGCCTTTTGCAATACAACCAAAGATACTTTATTCCATTATGATGATATTGGGCTTTTAAAGCCGGTAAAAACAGCGGCGAACGGTTACCGCTATTATTCGCTGAACCAGATTTATATGTTTGACATTATAACTACTTTAAAAGAAGTGGGGCTTTCGTTGGAAGAAATAAAAAATTACATGGATGAGCGCGATACCGATGCTTTTATGGAACTTTTAAAAGAGCAGGACAAGCTGCTGAAGCAGAAAATTGAAGTGCTGACGCGCCGCCGCCGCCTTTTGCGCAATACATTAAAAATGACAAAAGAAGCGTTTGATGTGGAAGAAAATACCATAAGCATTGAAGACGCCGGAGAAGAATATTTTATAATTAGCGACAGACCAAAAAATAACAGTGAAAAAGAATTATTTGCTGTTGTTTCGCGTTTATGGGATTACTGTACAAAGCATAATGCGTATGATGATTTTGTTACTGGCGAGATAATTCCTTACGAAAATATTGTAAACGGCAGTTTTGCTACAGGATGGTTCTCCTCGCGGGTTGATAAAAAAGCAAAAAGCCGCTATTTGCACGTTAAACCGGCAGGATACTATGCCGTTAAATATATACGTTCATCATACTATGCCTTGCAGGAAGAATACCGCAAGTTTTGCTGCGAGCTGCATGAACTTGGCTATGAACCAAACGGCAGTATTTATCAGAATGATATAACCAATTATTTATCGGAGCGTTATGCCGATGATTATTTAATGAAAATAGAGGTAAGTGTTAAACGGCATGATGAAAATGGCTGCAAATAAAAATTTAACTAAAAAAGAACTGCAAATTTGCCTGCTGCTGACACTTGCCTTATGCGCTTTAGCGGCGGTGCCGCTTTTTGTAATGCCTGCGGACTGGCGTTTTACGGCAGCTCTGGCTGCGGCGCAGTTTTTACTGCTGCTGCCGCTTGTTTATTATTCGCAGCCTGTTTTGCAAAGCGGCAGAAAAACTTTGTTTGGCGGCATACCGGCAATGGAAGGGCTGGTGTTTGTTTGCTGCGTGGCTGGAATAATCAGCAGTGCAATTGTAAGCATAAATGCGGTACACGGTTTTATCAGTGCCGCAGCGGCAGGTTTTGCACCTCTTGCCGTTTTACTGTTTACCGTTTTGGTAAATTGCTATTTTAAGCAAAACCGTTTAATTTTTAGTGCCGCGGAGCCTGATGATGGCATTACAGCCGATAAAACAGCAGCGTTTGTGCTGCCCGCAGTATTTGCCCTTGCGCTTGCTGCGGCGTTAAGCTGGTGGTTTTATGGGCTTGGCGCGGCTGCTTCGTGGCAGGTTTTAGGCAGCGTGCTTATGGCAGCCGGGGCAGGATCGTTTATGCTGGGTAATACTTTGCCGTATTATTTTGCCTTGCAGAATGCGCAAAACAGCAATTATTTGTTTGAAAACAAAAAAACATTAAACAGCAGCCGCAAAATAAGCATGGCAGTTTTTGATGAAAGTTTTGCCAATGTCAGTGGAGTGGAAATTACCGATATTATTACGGCAGCTGTCAGTGAAGCGCAGCTTTTGGCGTTGGCGGCATCTGTTGCGGAAACTGCCGGGCATCCGCTGCGCGAAGTATTGAAAAATGCGGCAGCGGGGCTTAACCTGCCTGCGTGCAGCGGCGTTGTAATGCTGCGTGGCGGCATTGCGGCACAGTGCAGCCGTAAAAATATCCGCATGGGTACGTTGGCATTTGTGCGTACTGTGGCTGATGTTCCTGCTGTTTTTGCTAAATATGAAGCGGAACTGCAAAAACAGGGCAAAACTGCCTATTATTTAACCTGCGGCAGAAATTTGCAGGGTATTATAGCAGTTGGGGAGAAAGTCAATACCAATCTTGCCCCGGCGTTGCAGAGTCTGCAAAAACTCGGTGTGCGCACTGTTATGTTCAGCAGCGGCGCCAAGCACAGGGCAGAATACATCGGCAGTAAGGCCGGTTTTGATAAAACCGTGGCGGAACTTAGTGCGGAACACCAGAAAGAACTTGCCGAAACCTTTTGCAGAACCGGGGAATTTGTTGCCGTAATTAAGCGTTGCGATGACAGTACAGCCTTGCGGGCAGATATTTACAGCCCCGGTGCCGTTAAAGAAGGCAGTGTTGTTTTTAAGGATGGCAATGCGGAAAATCTGGCAGAGGCAATAAAGCTGAGCGGAAGGCTGCAAAAAATGTGCATGCAAAATGAAAAAGCTGCTCTTTGGGCAGCTGCGTTATGGGCTTTTTGCGCTGCCTGCGGATGGTTGCTGCTGTTTAAAACAGTAATGCCGTGCGTTGTGCTTGCGGTCATGCTTGCAATACAGGCAGCTGCTATATGGATAAACAGCCGGAGGCTGCAAAAATGAATAGTAAGAAACTGCTGTAAACAAATTTACGGCAGTTTTTTAATTATAAATAAAAAAAGATAAAAAAATTTTTAAAATTTTAGCACTCACCTATTGACAGTGCTAACAACAAGTGGTATATTATATTCAGAACGAAGGAAGGCCCCGATAAGGGGCGGAACCCTTAAGTTCAGAAGCGACAGCCTTTAAAGCTGCTGATATAAATTGCAAGTTTTGAAAGGAAGTCTTTTATTATGATGTTACCTACCATTTTTGGCGAAAACTTATTTGATGATTTTATGGATGATGCTTTTGAAAGAAACTTCTTCGGCGGCAGAAACCCGTTATATGGCAAACACAGCAAAAACCTTATGAAAACTGATGTTAAAGAAACCGAAACCGGTTATGAACTTGATATTGACCTGCCGGGCTTCAAAAAAGATGAAATCAGCGCTCATCTGGAAGATGGTTATCTTACAGTTTCGGCTGCTAAAGGCGTTGATAAGGACGAAAAAGATAAGGAAGGCCGTTATATCCGCCGTGAACGTTACAGCGGCAGTATGACAAGAAGCTTCTATGTTGGTAACGCCGTTACCGAAGAAGATATTAAGGCTAAATACGAAGACGGTATTTTGAGCCTGAGCATTCCTAAAAAAGACCCGAAAGCCGTTGAAGCTAAAAAGTATATCGCCATTGAAGGCAAATAAGTTTATAGCGTAAATTAAAAGCTGTGGTGCTTTTAGCACCACAGCTTTTTTGCTGTTTAAACTAAAAACGCACCATGTTTTTACATGGTGCGTTTACTTTTTAATTACTTACTTATTTTACTTACCATCTTCTGGAGGAGCCGCCGCCACCGCCGCTGCCGCCTCCAAAACCTCCGCCGCCGCCGAAGCCGCCGCCACCGCCGCGCCGGAAGATTGATAAAATCAGCATTTGGGTAATGAAGCCGCCTAAAAACACGTTATCTATTACGAGAAGCAGCACTATGCCGATGCCGATTGCAAGTTCTGCCCATAAGGGCAGGCTGTCACTCTGCTTCGGTGCCGGTGGGGTGTAGCTTACGCCCTCCAGTTTAACATTGTATTCTTTGGCAACTGTCGCTGCCGTTGCGGCATAGCCGTTAACAATGCCTTTATCGTACTGCCCCTGTTTAAAGTAGGGCAGCATGGTGTCGTCCTGCAAGCGTCCGGTAAGCCCGTCGGGCAGTGCGCCCTCCAGCCCGTAGCCAACTTCAATACGGCTTTGCCTGTCCTTAGTGGCAACAACTATCAGCACACCGTTATTTTTATCACGGCTGCCGATGCCCCAGCCGCGCAGCACTTTAAGCGCATAGCTTTCAATGGGCTCGCCGTCAAGCGTAGGCACCGTCAGCACGGCAACCTGCGCCGTTGTTTTGCTGTCAAGCTCACGGCCGATAGAATAAATTATTTTTTCGGAAGCCGGTGAAATAACGTCAGCGTAGTCCTGCACATATATATTGCTGCCTGCCTGCGGTTTAGGCGGTATTTCCGCTGCTTCCAGCCCTGCTGCGGCATAAAGGGTTTGTGCCAGTACCAGAAGCAGAAGTAAAAAATGCTTAATCATGGTTTAAATCCTTAACGCATTTTAAAATTGTACCTGCGGCACTGCTTTGGCGCTTTCGGGCACTTCAAAGTAATCACGCTGGCTGAAGCCTAAAATGCCTGCATACAATACGGTTGGGAACTGTTTGATGCTGGCGTTGAATTCCTGCACGGCATTGTTGTAGTCCTGGCGGGATACGGCAATGCGGTTTTCGGTGCCTGCCAGTTCGTCCTGCAGCTGCGTAAAGTTGGCGTTGGCCTTAAGCTGCGGATAGTTTTCGGCTACCATTAACAGGCGGCTCAGTGCGCCGGAAAGTTCGCCGTCAGCCTGGCTTGCTTCCTGCACGGTTTTGGCTCCGCCAAGTTTGGCGCGCGCGTCGGCAACAGCTTTAAACACATCGCTTTCGTGTGCAGCATAACCTTTAACGGTATTAACAAGGTTGGGGATTAAATCGTTGCGGCGCTGCAGCTGGTTTTCAATCTGTGACCATTTGCCGTTAATGTTTTCATTCATGCCTACAAGGTTGTTGTAACCGCTCATTACAAGCCCGAAAATTACGAGCAGTGCGGCGATAACAATCATTAAGTTTTTATTCATTGTGTAAGTTAACCTCCTTAATTATATTAACTATATTTTAACGAAAACTCTGTGCCGGTGTCAACTTTATCATAGCGGCGGAGTGTGAATTTATTGTGTAGAAAATTTTACATAATTAACAATTACTTAATGAAATTTAAAGTTTTTTAACCAATACTTAACCTGCTGCGCACATTGCATTTTAAATTTTAATGTTAATATGAAGAAAATCAAAATCACGGAGGTTCTAATAATGAGTTTAAAGAAAAAAATTGCCGGTGTACTGCTGGCAACCATGTGTACCGCATTCTTTGCCGGCTGCGGCGGCGATAACAAATCTGCCGACAGCGCCAGCGGCAAAAAAGTACAAATTGAATATTGGCATGTAGCGTCTGAAAGCTTCGGCGGCCAGACCGTTAAAGAACTTGTAAAAGATTTTAACGAAAAACATCCCGATATCGAAGTAGTTGAAAAATACAACCCTGATATGTATAAAGGCCTTACCCAAAACCTGCAGGCAGCCATTGCTTCCGGCAAGAACCCGGACGTAGTGCAGATGGGCTGGTCCTTCCTGAACTACGCTGCCGAAAACCTGAAATACCAGGACATCAACCAATCCTTTGAAAGCGCCAAAGACCCCAACTTCTTAAAAGACAACTTCCTGCCTAACGTACTGGCGCTGGCGCAGACCGACGACGGCAAACAGATTGGCGTGCCGTACTCCATCAGCGTGCCGGTACTGTACTACAACCCGGAAATTTTTAAAGCCGCAGGCCTTGACCCCGCTAATCCGCCCAAAACCTGGGATGAAGTTAAAGCGGCTGCGAAACAGATTAAAGACAACACCGGTAACATGGGCTTCTTTATGCAGGAATATGCCGATAACTGGACCCAGCAGGCTATCATTGAATCCAACGGCGGCAGCATGCTGAAGAAAGAAAACGGCAAAACGTTGGCAGGCTTTGATACTCCGGAAGCTGCCGAAGCATATCAGCTGCTGGCTGACATGGTACAGGAAGGCACCGGACTGCATGCTACCAACGAAGAAGGCTTCCAGGCTTACCTCAGCGGCAAGCTGGGCATGGTTTGCACCACCATCGGTAAACGCGCCAACTTTGAAAAGAGTGCCAAGTTTGAAGTAATGGCCGCACCGTTCCCGAAATTTGAAGGCAAAGAGCTGAAAGTTCCGGCAGGCGGCAACTTCCTGATGATTTTCAGCAACGACGATGCTAAAAAAGCTGCTGCCGTTGAATTTATCAAATATCTGGAATCCCCGGAAGCACTGCTGAAATGGAGTACCGGCACCGGTTACCTGCCGCCGCGTAAAGGCGTAGAAAACGACCCCAACGGCTTCAAGAAACTGGTTGACACCAACAAAAACGTGCAGGTTGCACTTTCCTTAATGCCTAACCTTGTACCTTGGGCAAGCTTCCCCGGCGCTAACGGCTTACAGGCTGAACAGCTTCTCATCGACGCCCGCGACATTATCCTGAGCGGCAAAGAAAGCGCTGCGCAGGCTCTGCACGAAACCGCAGAAAAAATTAACAGCCTGATGTAATAAGGGCTGATGAAGTTTCAGGCTGCTGCTTGCTGCGGCAGCCTGATTTTTAACTAAAGGAGAAATTAAGATGGAAAAGAATAAATGGCACGCGTTTTTGTTTCTGCTGCCAAGCATCTTCTTTTTTGTAGTATTTTCATACTGGCCGCTGCTGCAAAACCTGTATTTAAGCTTTTTCAGCTGGAATATGGTCAGCCCAAACATGACGTTTGTCGGTATCGAAAACTACACCGCCGTGCTGGGTAGCGAGGAACTTATCAAAATACTTGCCAACACTGTTGTGTTTGTAGCCATCATGCTGGTGCTGAATTTTGTGCTGCCATACCTGTTTTCGTTTGTGCTGGGGCACTTAATTGAACGCGGCAAGGGCTTTTACCGTTCAACCCTTTTCATGCCGGCAACTCTTTCCCTTGCAGTTGCCAGCATTTTGTTCCTGTGGATTTATAACCCGCTGGCAGGCCCGTTAAGCATTGTGCTTTCGTGGTTCGATTTGGAATCGCCGCGTTGGTTTAAGGAAAACTGGCTGGTAATTTTTGCTATCTGCACCATCATCGGCTGGAAGGTTTTCGGTTACAACCTGATTGTAATGCTGGCCGCCATGTTGGCAGTGCCGAAGGAAATGATTGAAGCTGCCAAGCTGGAAAACGCCAGCAACTGGCAGATTTTTAAACAGATTATCGTGCCGATGACGTCTTCCACCGCTATTTACGTGTTTACGATAACCGTGGTGTTCGGCTTGCAGTACGTGCTGGTACCGGTAAACATGCTTACGCAGGGCGGGCCTGACCAAGGCAGCTCCAACCTGGTGTACATCATTTACCAGTATGCGTTTGTATTCTTCCAGACCGGCAAATCCGCAGCCTTTGCCATCATCACGATGATTTGCTATATCGCGTTCCTGCTGTTCAGGACCAAATATTTAGAGAAGAAGGTATATTATGAAAACTGATAAAAAAGAATTAATGTGGCATATCCCGCTTTTAATTGCAGTTTTTATTCAGCTGTGGCCGATAGTTTTTATGATATCCACTTCTTTAAAGGATATGGACCAGATTTTCCAGGCTACGCTGAACCCGCTGCCGTTCCCGCCGACGTTTGATAACTACAAGACGGTGCTTGAGGATTTCCCTCTTTTGACTTACATTTACAACACCTTCATCATCGCCGCAGGCACAACCGCGATGAAGGTTATAACAAGCGTCCTGGCGGCGTTTGCCTTTATCTACTATGATTTTAAATACAAAGAAACGATTTTCAACAGCATGCTGCTGACGTTCTTTATCCCGGTAACGGTTTTGATTATGCCTAACTACCTGCTGATGAGCAAGCTGAACCTGCTGAACCATCCGCTGGGCGTAATGCTGCCGGCTTTCGCCGACGGCATGGGCATTTTCCTGATGCGCCAGACGATGCGCGGCATACCGAAGGCGCTGCTGGAGGCGGCCATCCTTGACGGCGCCAAGCCGTTTGTCATCCTGCGCCGCGTTATTCTGCCGCTGATTAAACCTTCCGTTATCGCGGTGGCGATTCTGTTCTTCATCAACTCGTGGAACGAATACTTCTGGCCGCTTTTGGTTTTGCAGGACAAAGATATGTACACCCTGCCGCTGGCTTTGCAGATGTTTATCA
>ULTI01062999.1_pt1 | contig 41896 bp, 38 predicted proteins | sample 1957291 | NCBI WGS metagenome assembly ULTI01 (sample SAMEA4835725, study PRJEB28245) | human gut metagenome | biome: gut microbiome; material: fecal sample | place: Denmark | collected 2008 | reverse complement strand
CTCCGGCGGCTCGACGCCGCCCACCGGTACATCTTCTCCCGGCAGCCTTGTCCAGATTCCCAGACACAATGCTATCACGCTCACAGCCAGAACCGACAGCACCACCGCCCGGAGCGTTTGTTTTTGGCCGCGCTTACGGGCAGCCGGACGCCGCCGCTTTAAAGGCTCCTGCTTCATCGTTCACCTCTTCTCCCGGCGTATGCCGGGCAGCTCGTTTTTCAAAGTGCAGCGATCAGATCGCCCATATCGTACAGACCCGGCTCTTTTTTTGCCAGATAGACCGCAGCATTTACTGCACCGTTGGCAAAGATGCTGCGGGAATAGGCGGTATGCCGCAGGGTGATCACCTCGTCCGGGCCGCAGAACAGCACCTCGTGGTCGCCCACGATGCTGCCGCCGCGCACAGAGCTGATGCCGATTTCCTTCGGGTCACGCTTCTGGCGCACGGAGGAGCGGTCGTACACATAATGGTACGCGCCGTTATTTCCCTCGTTGATGGCGTCGGCCAGCATCAGTGCCGTTCCGCTGGGGGCATCCAGCTTGTTGTGGTGATGCTGCTCCACGATCTCGATATCATAGTTGATACCCAGCACAGCAGAGGCTCGCTTGCACAGCTCTGCCAGTACATTGATGCCCATGGACATATTGGCGCTCTTGAACACCGGAACGCTGCGGGACAGTTGCACTACCTTCAGCTGCAGCTCCTCCGAAAGGCCGGTGGTGCACACCACGATGGGCAGCTTGTGGGTCTGGCAGTAGGGCAATGCCTTTTCCACTGCGGCAGGGGAACTGAAGTCGATGATCACATCGCCCTTGCCGTTCAGCTTTTCCAGACTGTCGTAGACCGGAATGCCGTTTTGCTCGCCGTCCTTCATATCAATACCGGCCACCACACAGCAGTCCTCCCGCTGTGCGATCATATCGCACAGCACATGGCCCATGCGGCCGCCAATACCCTGAATCACGATCTCTGTCATTGCTGTTTCCTCATTTCTATAATATGGCAGAATGCCCGGAAGCTGAAGATCCCGGGCATTCTGTACGCTGTTGTTATTCCTTGATCAGACCTGCAGCCTGCAGAGCCTGCTCGATCTTTGCCTTGTGGGCATCGCTGGGCTCTACCAGCGGCAGACGGCATTCGCCTGCGTTCCAGCCCAGCACGTTCATGGCATACTTGACCGGAATGGGGTTCACCTCGCAGAACAGAGCCTCCTCCAGCGGCAGCATTTCCAGCTGCAAAGCGCAGGCCTTGGCGGTATCTCTGTCAAAGAAAGCCTGACAGCAGTTATGCACCAGTTCCGGCGCAACATTGGACACCACGCTGATGACACCCTTGCCGCCCAGTGCCAGCAGGGGAACCACCTGATCGTCGTTACCGGAGTAGATGTTCAGCGCATCACCGCACAGTGCAGCAACTCTGGCCACCTGAGAGATGTTGCCGGAGGCCTCCTTGATGCCGTTGATGAGCGGGTGCTTGCTCAGCTCCAGAGCAGTCTCGGGTGCAATGTTCAGACCCGTGCGGGAGGGTACATTGTACAGGATGACCGGGATGCCGCCGGCCTCAGCCATGGCGGTAAAGTGCGCCACCAGACCGGCCTGCGAGGTCTTGTTGTAGTAGGGGGTGACCATCAGCAGGGCATCGGCACCGCAGGCGGCAGACTTTGCTGCCAGTGCGCAGCCGTGGTCGGTATCGTTCGAACCGGCACCGGCAATGACCGGTACGCGGTGATTGACCGTATCCACGGTGAACTTGATGGCGGCCAGCTGCTCCTCGTCGGTCATGGTAGAACACTCGCCGGTGGTGCCGCAGATGATGATGGCATCGGTGTGGCGGGCGATCTGATCCTCGATAATGCGGCCCAACTCGTCAAAGTTGATGCTTCCGTCCTCGTACATCGGGGTGATGATAGCAACACCCGCACCGGTAAAGACAGGCTTCTTCATAGTAAAAAACTCCTTTGCTGCGTGTATCGCGCAAAAATTCAGGCATTAGTCCATATAGCCCTTTGCTGCCAGCAGCTCGGCCAGCAGCACAGCACCGCCGGCAGCACCGCGCAGGGTGTTGTGGCTCATGCAGGCAAACTTGTAATCAAACAGGGTGTCCTCCCGCAGACGGCCGATGCACACTGCCATACCGTTTTCGGTGTTGCGATCCAGCTTGGGCTGCGGACGATCCGGCTCAGTAAAGTAGTGCAGGAACTGCTTGGGAGCGCTGGGCAGGTTCAGTTCCTGTGCAGGGCCGCGGAAGTTCGCCCAAGCTTCCAACATCTGCTCCTTGGTGGGCTTTTTGTCAAAGCTTACGAACACGGCTGCGGTGTGGCCGTCCGAAACAGGCACACGGAAGCACTGTGCAGTGATGACCGGCTTCTCGGCATTGACGATCTGGTCGCCCTCAATGTGGCCCCACAGCTTCAGCGGCTCGCGCTCGCTCTTTTCCTCCTCGCCGCCGATGTAGGGGATCACGTTGTCCACGATCTCAGGCATCCGGTCAAAGGTCTTACCAGCACCGGAAATGGCCTGATAGGTGCACACCAGCGCCTTGCTCACGCCAAAGTCCTTCATCAGGGGATGCAGGGCAGGCACATAGCTCTGCAGGCTGCAATTGGACTTGACGGCGATGAAACCGCGCTTGGTGCCCAGACGCTTGCGCTGGGCAGGGATGATCTCGATATGGTCGGCATTGATCTCAGGTACCACCATGGGAACGTCCGGGGTGAAACGATGGGCACTGTTATTGGAGACCACCGGGCACTCTGCCTTGGCGTATGCTTCCTCCAGTGCTTTGATCTCGTCCTTGGGCATATTGACAGCGCAGAAAACAAAATCCACCTGTGAAGCAACTTCCTCTACCTTGGAAGCGTCCAGAACGGTCATCTTCTTCACGCTCTCCGGCATGGGAGTAGTCATGGCCCAGCGGGAGCCCACTGCATCCTCATAGCTTTTGCCCGCACTGCGGCCGGATGCAGCCAGCACGGTCAGTTTGAACCAGGGATGATTCTCCAGCAGAGTCACAAAACGCTGACCCACCATGCCAGTTGCGCCTACGATACCCACTTTATACTGTCTATCCATTTCCAGCACCTTTCCTTTCAAAAAAACAAACAGCAAATCTTATCATTGTGCACAACACGGCTTGCAAACCGGACAGCGATGCAATATAATAGATACTGTTTATACAGATTCTATAATATCATTGATACGTTGTCCGTGTCAATCATCGGAAAGGCAAATGCACAGTATGTTAAAAAAAGATTTTTGGTATGATTTACCCAAAGAGCTCATTGCACAGGAACCTGCGTCCCCGCGGGATGCGGCACGGCTGATGGTTCTGAGCCAAAAGGACGACAGCATCCAGCACAAGGTGTTCCGCGACCTGCCGGAATTTCTGGAGCCGGGGGATCTTTTGGTGGTGAATAATTCCAAGGTTCTGCCCGCCCGCATCGTGGGCGTCAAGCAACCTACCGGTGCCGTATGCGAGTTGCTGCTGCTGCGGCAGGTGAAGGGCGACCAGTGGGAGTGCCTGGCAAAGCCCGGCAAGCGGATGCAGCCCGGCACAAAGGTAAGCTTTGGCGACGGCAGCCTGACCGCTGTGGTGGACGAGACCATGGAGGACGGCAACAAGTACGTTACATTCTATTATGATACCGAAACGCTTTATGAAAAGCTGGATGAATTTGGCAAGATGCCGCTGCCGCCCTACATCACAAAGCAGCTGGAGGATCAGAGCCAGTACCAGACCGTCTATGCCAAGGAGCTGGGCAGCGCAGCTGCTCCCACCGCCGGGCTGCACTTTACCCCGGAGCTGATGGACACCATCCGCGCCATGGGGGTCGGCATTGCCGAGGTCACCCTGCACGTTGGTCTGGGCACCTTCCGACCTGTGCAGGAGGACGAGATCTCCGACCATAAGATGCACAGCGAGTGGTACTCCATCAGCGAGGAGACCGCCCGGCGCATCCGCGAGACCAAGGCCGCAGGCCACCGGGTCATCGCTGTGGGCACTACCAGCTGCCGCACACTGGAGGCTGCCGCTGCCAAGTACGGCGAGATCAAGGCTTGCAGCGGCAACACCTCCATCTTCCTGTACCCGGGGGTGAAGTTCAACTGCATCGACGGTCTGATCACCAACTTCCATCTGCCGGAGAGCACCCTGATCATGTTGGTGTCCGCCCTGTACGGCTACGAAAAGACCATGCACGCCTATGAGGTAGCTGTGGCAGAGAAGTACCGTTTCTTCTCCTTTGGCGATGCTATGCTGATAGTCTGATACAAAATTCGCGCTTTTTGCGATATTTGTATGTGAAAGGTAAGGATGCGATCTGCATCCGCCGCTCCCTTTACAATTACGGCAGACCGCTGCTGTGATCATTCTGATAACTTGCAGGCTCGTGGCCTGCATCGAGGCTGCACGGCTGTTTTCCGTGCGCAGAAAGGAACGAATAATCATGCCTTCTTTGACGACTTACACCCTGCTCAAGCAGGAGCACAGCGCCCGGCGGGGCGAGTTCAAAACCGTGCACGGCACGGTGCAGACCCCTGCCTTCCAGAACGTTGCCACCGCTGGTGCCATCAAGGGCGGCCTGTCGGCGCAGGATCTGAAGGATATCGGCGCGCAGGTCATGCTGTGCAACACCTACCATCTGCATCTGCGTCCCGGCGACAAGCTGGTAGCGGATATGGGCGGCCTGCACAAGTTTACCCGCTGGAACGGGCCTATCCTGACCGACAGCGGCGGATTTCAGGTGTTCAGTCTGGCAAAGCTGCGCAAGATCACCGAGGAGGGCGTGACCTTCGCCTCCCATCTGGACGGGCACCGCATCTTTATGGGGCCCGAGGAGAGCATGCAGATTCAGGCAAATCTGGGCTCTACCATCGCCATGGCCTTTGATGAGTGCGTAGAGAACCCCGCCCAGCACGATTACTCCAAGGACAGCTGCGAACGCACCACCCGCTGGCTGAAGCGCTGCAAGGCCGAAATGGCACGCCTGAAGCACGAGGGTATCTCGGTCAACCCGGATCAGCTTCTGTTCGGCATCAATCAGGGCTGTACCTATGCAGACCTGCGCGTGGAGCACATGAAGCAGATTGCAGAGCTGGAGTTGGACGGCTACGCCATCGGCGGTCTGGCTGTGGGCGAGCCCACCGAAGTGATGTATGAGATGATCAGTCAGGTGGAACCGCACATGCCCAAGGACAAGATCCGCTATCTGATGGGTGTCGGCACTCCCGGCAACATCATCGAGGCCGTAGCCCGTGGTGTGGATTTGTTTGACTGCGTTATGCCCAGCCGCAATGCCCGCCACGGCCACCTGAATACATGGAGCGGCATCATTAACATCAAGAATGCCAAGTATGAGCGGGACGAGCGTCCCATTGATCCCGCCTGCGGCTGCCCGGTGTGCCGCAACTATTCCCGCGCCTACATCCGGCACCTGCTCAAGGCAGATGAGATGTTGGGTATGCGCCTGACCGTGATGCACAATCTGTGGTTCTACAATCATCTGATGGAACGTATCCGGGACGAACTGGATGCCGGCACCTTTACCGCCTTCCATGACAGATACGTTAAACTTCTGGATACCCGAATTTAAACTTTAGCCTTGCAACAAGGCTGATAAGAGGGTATAATAGCATTATCTGAATTTTTGAGAGGAGATTTTGCCCCATGCAATTTCTGACTACCACGTCCGAAGGCTATATCAGCCTGTTCTTCACGCTGGCACTGATGCTGGTCCTGCTGTACTTCATGATCTACCGTCCTCAGAAGAAGCAGGAAAAGAAGGATGCCGCTATGCGCAGCAGTCTGGAGATCGGCGATCAGGTCACCACCATCGGTGGTGTCATTGGCCGCGTTGTCGCCATCAAGGATGACACCTTTGTTCTGGAGACCGGCGCTGACCGCGTGAAGATCCGCTTCACCAAGTCTGCGATCTCTTCGGTCGAAAAGCTGAACATGGACAAGGCTCCTGCCGACAAGAAGTAAGCGTTTACACCGTGCATACATGAACCGCCTCCCTGCATAGACTATGTGCAGGGAGGCGGTTTTGTTATGTCTGAGTCTCGAGGTTTCCCGGCGGAGCTTCTTTCGTTTCTGCTTTTCGGGGTGCTGGGGGTAGCTGTAACGGCGGCAGCTTTGGCATGTTTTGCGCAGCTGATGGCCGGGCAGGGCTGCTCCGGCAGTGTAGTGCCGATACTTGCCACAACAGCCGTGTGCATGGGCAGCCTGCTGTGTGCACTGACGGCAGCGTTTCGTAAAAAGGCGCGCGGTCTGCTGACCGGACTGCTCCAAAGTACATTTCTGGCAGTGCCGCTGGCGCTTTCTGCTATATGGAACGGCACAGCCGCTGAGCCTGCTGTGGTATGCCGCCTTCTGGCGGTGCTACTCTGCGGTTGCATTGGTGGGCTTCTTGGAGTCACCCTGCGCAGTCGCAGACACACGCTTCGTTGATCGATCCGGCAAATCGAATCCATCAGAGGGAGAAAACAGCGTATGTGGATCTATGAACAGACAAAATCAGAAGAAAACTTTTCTTTGCTGCCGCAGACGGTCGGCCTACCGGTGCAAACAGCAGAGTCTGCCCTTCCGCCTGTACCGGCACAGGCAGCTGAACCGGCAGAGCAATTGACGCAAAAAGAGCCCTGCATCCCGGCAAAGCGCCACGCCACCCAGGATTGCTGGCTGCTAGCTGCGGCGTTTCTGGTGGGGTGTACGGCAGCCGGTGTATTGCAGGCCGTATGCGATGCCCGGCAGACAGAACTGCTGCAGTATTATCTGGAAGCGTGGCAAAGGCTGTTTGCGCCGGGCAGTATGCAAGGAGCGGTACAGCTTTTCGGCATGGAATACCTGGCACTCGGCCTTGTGGTCAGCCTGTTTCTGTTACTGGGACTTTCTGCCCTTGGCCCAGTAATGATCTTTGGCAATATGATGTTGTACGGCTTGGGCAGCGGGCTGCTTATGGTACAGCTTTGCGCCGCAGGCGGGTGGAAAGCAATACTTCCGGCACTGCTATGGACAGGCTTACCGGCGGCAGCAGCAAGCGGTTGTCTGTGCTTTTTCGGAGCCTGCGCTTTGCAGGTCAGCAGCCGAATCCACGCATATTCTTTCCGCAAGCATCCCGGCGGACAAGCCCGCCCCGGGGTACAGGCACTGTTGGGACAATATCTGCTGACCATGGTGGTGCTGCTGCCGCTGTGCGGTGCGGCAGCAGGGCTTTCGTATTTGGGCAGCCGCCTGTAAATGGTATCCTTTTCTTGCGGGTTTTGGCGCAGTGTGTTACAATAACAAAAGACCATAATAAACGAGGGACAAACATGAAACTAAAATCCGTCTATGTATGCTCCAATTGCGGAGAGACAAGCCCCCGCTGGATGGGGCGCTGCCCCAGCTGCGGCAGTTGGAATACCATGAACGAGGATGTTGTGGCCGAAGCCCCTAAGGCAGGGACTCCTGCCGCCCGTCAGGCTGCCGCGGCTCGTCAGGAGGGCGTGACCACCCTGACCGCCCGGCGGCTGTCAGAAATCAGCACGACGGAGGAAAAAAGCCGCATCCTGACCGGCATCTCGGAACTGGACCGCGTATTGGGCGGCGGTATCGTGCTGGGCGGTGTAGTGCTTTTGAGCGGTGAGCCTGGCGTGGGTAAATCCACCATGCTGTTACAGCTGTGCGGTGCCATCTCCAACCAGCACAGCGTTCTGTATATCACTGGTGAGGAGTCTGTCCGGCAGGTCAAGCTGCGGGCAGCGCGGCTGAAGGTACCGCAGAATAACATTTTTCTGGCGGCAGAGAACGATGTGGATGAGATATGCGGCCTGATCGAAAAAGAAAAACCGGATCTTGTGGTCATCGACTCCATCCAGACCATGCGCTGCATGGATATCTCGTCCTCGTCCGGCACGGTCAGTCAGGTGAAGGAGAGTGCCGCCCGGCTGCTGGCGGTAGCCAAAAAGCAGGAGATTCCCATGTTCATCGTGGGTCATGTGAACAAGGACGGCGCAATTGCAGGCCCCAAGGTCATGGAACATATCGTGGATACGGTGCTCTACTTTGAGGGCGACAAGATGCTGCCGTACCGCATTCTGCGGGCAGCCAAAAACCGCTACGGCTCCACTAATGAGCTGGGAATGTTCGATATGACCGGCACAGGGCTTGCCGAGATTGAAAATCCCTCCCAGATGCTGCTGGAAGGACGTCCGCTGGGGGTTTCCGGCAACTGCGTGGCCTGCACCATGGAGGGCAGCCGTCCTATCCTAAGCGAGATACAGGCACTTGCCACCAAGACGAATTTCCCGGCACCCCGTCGCGCCTGCAGCGGATACGACTATAACCGCATGAACCTTTTGATTGCCGTGCTGGAAAAGCGGGCAGGGTACTTCTTTGGAAATCTGGATGTTTACGTCAACATTGTGGGCGGCATTGCACTGCGGGATACCGCCTGCGACCTTGCAGTCTGCCTGAGCATGGTCTCCTCGCTGCTGGACCGCCCGGTCAGCGATAAGCTTATCGCCATTGGTGAGGTAGGTCTGGGCGGGGAAGTGCGCAGTGTGCCCAACCTGGAGCAGCGTCTGCACGAGGCTGAGCGTATCGGCTTTGAGCGGGCGGTCATCCCAAAGCACAGCCTTGCACACCTGAATGCCGCAGATTATCCCGGCATGAAGCTGGTCGGTGCAGCGTATATCGCAGATGCCATCAATGCGCTAAAAAATGACCGCCTGTGATGAAACGAGGAACCTATGTCGATCTATCTGGACGAAAGAAACCCCGGCAAACACGCACCCTTTGAGGATGCTGCGCCGGATATTGTAGAATATGTGCGGTACCTTGAGGTGATCGCCGGCAAAAGCGCAAATACAGCTTTCAGTTATTACTGCGACCTGCGCTCCTTCAGCCGCTTTATGAAGCGCCGCCGCGGGCTTGTGGCCACAGATGCAGAATTTAAGGAGATCGATCCCAAAGGGCTGGATACAGCCTTCTGGGGCAGCATAACAAAAGAGGATATCTACGAATATCTGTATTTTCTGAACCGGGAGTGCGGCAACAAAAAATCCTCTACCGCCCGGCGGTTGGCCAGTCTGCACGGCTTTTATGATTATCTGGTCAATCAGGTCAACCGCTTATCCGAGGACCCTACGGCGGCCATCCGTCCGCCCAAGCAGGATAAAGTATTGCCCAAGTACCTGACGGCAGAGCAGTCAATCTCGCTTTTGGAGAGCACCCAGACCCAGAGTGATTTCCCGGAGCGGGATTATTGCATGGTGGTGCTGTTCCTCAACTGCGGTATGCGTCTTGCAGAGCTGGTAGGCATGGACCTTGGAGACATCGATTTAGAGCAGCGTCAGATCCGCCTGTTCGGCAAAGGCCATAAAGAGCGTATGGTCTACCTGAATAATGCCTGCGTGGAGGCACTGCAACTATATCTGCGCAAGCGCAACACCATGGAGGGACTTTCACCCAAGGAAAAAGCGGTGTTTATTACCCGTATGCGCAAGGAACGTATTTCGAACCGCAGAGTAGAACAGCTGATCTCCGGTGCAATGAAGGCTGCGGGGCTGAAGGGCTTTTCCACCCATAAGCTGCGGCACACCGCCGCAACGCTGATGTATCAGACCGGCAATGTGGATATCCTTACCCTCAAGCAGCTTCTGGGGCACAGCAGTGTGGGAACAACACAAATTTATACGCACCTGCAAGAATTTCAGGTGCGCTCTGCCATTGAGGAAAACCCGCTGGGCAAGGTACTACCCATCAATGCTGCAAAAGCAAGTTTGGATACAACAGATGCAGCAGGGGAGACATCTGTTGAAAATGACCCGGCGGGAGAGGCCGTTTCTGAGCCGTCCGGCCCTATGGCGGCCTTTGAGGGCGCTGCACAGGATGGCTTCCGGGCAGATATCTCGGCAATGTCCAACGATGAAATAGACGATTCATCGCGCGATACTTAAACCTGCACAAAACGTCTGAGACGATTCAAAGACCTATGGCGCGATCCGGCTTGACCGGATAACGTCATGGGTCTTTATAATTTACATTATAAGCAGTCAGCAGCAATACATACAGGAGCATCCATAGAAACGCGCAACGTAATGTCTACACAAAAACAAATGAACAACCACAGCCACAACAAGCCACAACATGAAATGTTATAAATCAAGCGCAGAGCTGCTTATCGGAATAAAATGAATTACAAATGAACCGATGCAGCAGCGCATAACACAGGAAGCATCTGTAAGCATGAGACAAATAAAATCATAAAATATGATAAAAATTGCAGAATGTGCAGAACGGCTGAACTAAGCCCGAAAATGAGCCAGCTGAGGCTGGAACGCCAAAAATCCGGGAAATGGGCATTTTTCGCTTCCCTAAGTTTCGCATAACGTGCATTATGCGAAACAGTTATGATTAAAAAGAGAAGCTGCCCTTCTCTCTTTCTGTCAGATTTTCGGCAGCTTCTGTGGATGCTATTCAGTTTACACACGCCCGCTTCTGCGCCGCTGGACGTATTACCAGCATATTCAAACGTTTGACTTATGCCTGCGGCGGCTGTTCTAGTGCGTTACAGGTCCTGTTATAAAAGCGGTATCGTTTCTTCTGCTTCGGTGATGCGATGTTCATTTCACTGGAAGCGGTTCTGTGCCAAAGTATGCACAGATGGCTTCGTAATAAATGCGCGCCACAGTCTTGCAGCTCTCCTCGCTACCAAAGCGCTCTACATCCTCGGCATTCGTTACAAAGCACTGCTCTGCCAACACTGCCGGACAATCCACATCCTCCAGCAGCGTAAAGCTGCGCTCAGGCCGCACCTGCGTGTAGGTATTCTCCACCAGCTGCTTCTGGTCGTTTTCCAGATAATAAATGTAACGCACTCCCCCTCGCCCGCGCAGCCTTGCGCCGATGCTCTGCATTCCACCGGCCAGCAGTTTTGCAAAATAAAAACTTTCCTGATGCCATGTACGCCCGGGCACTGCCGGATAGCATTCAAAACCGGCTGCCGTAGAACCATTGGCTGCGGAGTTGCCGTGGATGGACAGCAGCAGCTGCGGGCTTTGGGCGCTGGCTGTGGCTGCACGTTGGGCAGGTGTCGCGGTTTCATCAAAGCTTTCCCGGGTTTGCAGTGGGATGTAATTCGAATCCTCTTTTAACCATTGGAGCAGCGCAGCAGCCGTGGCTGCGGTGACCTGTTTTTCTTCGACCACTCCCCTTGCGCCCGGGTCACTGCCGCCATGTCCGGCGTCTATTGCCACCCGGTACGGCGGGTCGCCCACCACAGGACGAAAGTCCTCCGCTGAGACTGAGACTGCGGATTCTGCGGGTGCGTTCAGTTCCAGCGCCGCCCTCCATAAAAACAGGCCGAAATAGAGCATCAGTGCCGCAAAAACAAACAGCAAACCGTGTAAAAATCGGTTCCTCGTTTTGCAGCGGTGCGTTTTACATTTGCTGTGTTTATTTACTGGTCTGCGCTGACTGGTTGGCATAAAGCTTTACTTCCTGTTCGTTTTACATTCCTATTTATATAATACGAGTATACTCGCCTTTTCCCTGCACTGCAACAAAAAAAGACTGCCAATTTTTCAAAAGGCAGTCCTTACTGGGTTATTTCAGTTCTACAACCGTTACACCGCTTTCGCCTTCGCCGTAACGGCCAAGACGGAAGCTTTTTACCATGCGGTTGCCGCGCAGATGCTTATGGATGGCGGTGCGCAGTGCGCCGGTGCCGTTGCCATGGATCAGATAGACCACCGTCTGTCCGTTCAGGATGGCGCGGTCAATAAAGGAATCCACCTCCGACAGTGCCTCATCCACCGTAAGTCCCAGCAGATTGCACTCCATTTTGGCGGTGCGCTGTACGCGCTCTACCCTGCCGTTGGGACGGTTGGTATCGCCGGTCAGGCGGGAATACCGCTGCTGCGCCTTTGTCTTAGGCGCAGTGGATTCTTTTACCAGCTTTTCCGGCTGCTTCAGGCCCTTGAGGGGCACCTTAGTCTTGATGATACCGGCACGCACCAGAACATCGCCGTTTTTGTCTGGCAGCGCCAGAACGGTGGCCAGCTGGTTCAATTCTGCAATGCAGACCTCCTGTCCCACCTTTACATCCTTCAGCGGTACAAACTCCTTGACGGGGTTATGCACCACCTCCGTACCGGCAAACAGCTTTTCGGTCTCCTTTTTGGCAATTTCGCGGGCACGCTGCGCCTTCTGCTGGGCGCTCATGCGCTCGTCCTTTTGCAGCTGGCGCAGTTCATCGGTCAGTGCGTAGGCCTGCGTTTCCACCTGCTGTGCCAGCGTGCGCGCCTTGGCACGGGCAGCTTCCAATTCATTTTCGCCCTGCTGGATCAGTTCATCCCGCTTTTTGCGGGCTGCTTCCAGCTGATGGGAAGCTTCGTTGCGCAGCTGCTCCACTTCGTTCTGACTTTCCTTCAGCTGCAGCTTCAAGTCGTCCAGCTGACCCAGAACCGCATCCAGACGCTTATCCTCGGCAGACAGATGCTGCTGAGCCGCTTCAATGACGCGGCTGGGGATGCCCAGTTTTTCGCTGATCAGGAATGCGTTGGATTTGCCCGGTACGCCCACGCTCAGCTTATAGGTGGGACGCAGGGTCTCCAGATCAAACTCGCAACTGGCGTTGACCACACCCTTAGTCTCCAGTGCAAAGACCTTCAGTTCCGCATAGTGGGTGGTCGCCATCAGCAGTACGCCACGGCGGCGCAGCTCCTCAATGATGGCAACTGCCAGCGCGGCACCCTCAGCGGGGTCGGTACCGGCACCCAGCTCGTCCAGCAGCACAAGGGTGTGCGGCATGGCAAGTTCCAGAATACCGGTGATTTTTTTCATGTGGCCGGAGAAGGTGGAAAGGCTCTGCTCAATGCTCTGTTCGTCGCCGATATCCACCAGAAATTCATCAAACACGCAGATCTCGCTGCGCTCGTCAGCAGGAATCAAAAAACCGCACTGTGCCATGGCGCACAGCAGACCGGCGGTTTTCAGAGTGACCGTTTTACCGCCGGTGTTCGGACCGGTAATGATAAGGGAATCGTATTCCCCGCCCAGTGCAATATCCACAGGAACACACTTTTGCGGGTCGATCAGCGGGTGGCGGGCACGGATCAGATTAAAGGAAGAATCCGTCCGCACAGCGGGCTTGAAGGCCTTCAGCTCCAGTGCAAGCCGCGCCTTTGCCAGCAGGATGTCGATTTCCAGCATGGCCTTGTAGCTGTACTGGAACTGCGGCTCAATGGCGGCCACCTGTGCGGTAAAGGCCACCAGAATGCGCTCGATCTCCTGTGCCTCCTGTGCGCGGTACTGCAGAATGCGGGCGTTTGCCTCCACCACAGCCTGCGGTTCCACGAACACCGTAGCACCCGTAGAGGATACATCGTGGATGATACCGCTCACCTCGCCGCGGTACTCGCTCTTGACCGGCACAACATACCGGCCGTTGCGCATGGAAACCACGCTTTCCTGCAAGTATTTAGAGGTATCCATATTGCGCACCATGCTTTCCAGCCGGTCGCGGATGCTGTTTTCGGTGGCGCGGATCTTTTTGCGCAGCTCTGCCAGCGTGCGGGAGGCGGTATCCGCCATGGCGTCCGGTGCCAAAATGGCGCTGGAGATCTGCTGCTCAAGGCCTGGCTCCGGTGCAAGTGCGTAAAACAGATCATCGGTCGGCATCGCGTCATGCTCAGAAGAGCCGTACCAGCTGCTCAGGTGTTGAAAATTGCGCAGCGCACCGGCCACCATCAGCAGCTCGCCCATAGAAAGCACACCGCCCTTTACGGCGCGGGCGGCAAGCTGACTGACCCCCTCTACCCCGCCAAAGCGCGGCGAGCCGTTTTTAATCAGCAGGGTGTTGATGGCGTCCGTCTGCTCCAGTGCGTAGCGCACCTCGTCCGGGTCGCACTGCGGCTCAATGGCCAGCAGCATAGCACGGGCTTCCTTGCATACGCAGCCCTCCGCCGCACGCGCAATAATCTTATCCAGTTCTAATGTTTTTAAGTAGCTTGTTTCCATACTGTTCCTTTTTGGTCAGGGCAGCACGCTTTTCAAAAAGGCATAGCTTTTCAGCGGCTTATCCAGATGCGTCAGGGCATAGTTTTCAGCCACTGCGGAAAGCTTTGCCAGACTGCCCACAGAGATCTTGAATGCAAATATTTTTTTGTCCTCCACCAAGCAGATGTGGCGCAGTGCAAACAGCGCAGCCTTGTCCAGATTGCAGTTCTTGCCTGCCTTTGCCGCACAGGACGCACAGAGCAGATGCCCTTCCTGTGCGTCCAGATAAAAGGCATCTCCTTCATCGTAGGTGCCACAGTCCCGGCAGCAGACAATCTGCGGCATAAAGCCGCACTCACTCATGGTGCGCAACTCAAATACTGCCTTGATCACCCGCAGGTCGGTGCGGTGCTCGTTGATCATATACAGACTGTTCAGCACCAGACGCAGCTCCCGGGCTGCTTCCTCTCCGGTAGGCGAAAGCGCAGCGGCCAATTCGGTAAGATACATGGCAAGGCTTACCCCTTCAATGGAGGAGGAAATGCCATGGAAGATGTTCTGCACATCGGCTTCCCGCACGGTATACATATTGCGTCCGGGCACCAGTGTAAACTCCGAATAGCAGAACAGCCCGCAGGCACTGAACAGCTTGCTTTTCAGCCGCAGGCTGTTTGCAGCCATTGCTGTGATCACGCCCAGTTTCGGGGTAAGGATCGTCAAAATGCGGTCTGCTTCTCTATAACGGGTCTCCTTCAGTACCAGACCCATGGTCACAAATGGTTCCATCGTCCGTTTCTCCTGCCGGATGCTCGGCGGGCAGCTGCACCAGTTGTTTGTAGTCGAGATAACGGAGAATGTTCCCCGTGCAGGCAAAGGCCTGCCAGCTTGCAGCAGCATCCATCTTCAGCACTCCTTCCCTTTTCTGTGCACAGGCTGCTTTTGTTATAGTGTCAGCCTGATTCTAGCACAGCATACAAGGGAAAACTGTCCTGCTTTGGCATCACTCAGCGGTTGGAGGAATTCTGCTTAAAGCCGAAGTTATTCAGCAAAAATTCGTTATCCCGCCAGTCGGATTTTACCTTGACCCAGCACTGCAGATTGACCCGGCAGCCCAAAAACTCCTCGCAGTCAGCACGGGCAGCGCTGGCGATTTTTTTGAGCATGGCACCACCCTTGCCGATGACCATGCCCTTGTGGCTCTCCCGCTCGCAGTAGATGTTCACATCAATGTCGATCAGGTCTGTGCCCGGGCGCTCCTTGAAGCGCTCCACCACTACCGCAATGCCGTGCGGAATCTCGTCCCGCATAAAGAGCAGTGCCTTTTCGCGGATGACCTCAGCCACCAATTCTTTTTCCGGCATATCGGTATAGGCGTCATCATCAAAGTAATGGGGGCCTTCCACGGCATAGCGGCTCAAGGCATCGAACAGTTCCTCACTGCCTTCCTTATTGCGCACACTGATGGTGTAAATCTCATCGAACACGCCCAGCGCCTTCAGCTCTGCCTTGCGGGTTTCCAAATCGGCAGGGTCTTTAACAAGGTCGGTCTTATTAATGACTGCAATGGCCGGGCCGCTGCGGTGCAGCGCCTCCACAAGTGCCATCTCAGATTCGTTCAGCGCGCCGTAAGGCTCGAACAGCATCATGGAAACATCCACATCCGCAATGGAATCGCTGGCGGTCTTATCCATGCGCTTGCCCAGCTTGTTGTGGGCTTTGTGCACACCGGGGGTGTCCAGCAGCACATATTGCAGCGGCCCCCGGGTGATCACGCCGGTAATGCGGGTGCGGGTAGTCTGGGGCTTAGAGGTGACGATAGCCACTTTCTCGCCGACCAAGAGGTTCGTCAGGCTGGATTTGCCCACGTTCGGCCGTCCGATGACAGCAACGAATACAGAGGAGGTGTCGTAATGCTCCTGAACGGGTGTTGTAGTACTCAAAGCGAACTCCTGTCTTGTTTTTATGTTCTGGGATATCATTCCGTATAGCTGACCGTGCGGGGCAGACCCAGCTGCAGCAGCACAGCCTCTTCTTTTTCGCGCATACGCATGGCCTCCAGACCGCCGTTTTCGTGGTCGTAGCCCAGCAGATGCAGCATGGAGTGAACGGTCAAAAAGGCTCCCTCCCGCTGCAGCGGATGCCCATACAGATTGGCCTGCTCCATGGCGCGCTCCATGCTGATGACGATATCGCCCAGCATCATGCAGCCGTTATTCTCGTCGATATCGTACTTGCCGTTCTCGCCCAGAGGAAAGCTCAGCACATCGGTGGGCATGGGCTTATTGCGGTATTGGTTGTTCAGCTCGGCAATGGCAGCGTTGTCCACAAAGGTAACGCTGATCTCGGCGGGACGGTCGAAATGCTCATATTCCAGCACGGCATTGCAGGCACGGCGGATCAGAATGCGGAGCCCGGAGGGCACCTTAACAGCTTTCTGGGAGTTGGTGATCAAAACTTTATTGGACATATCGGTCCACTCCTTTCAGGGATTTATTTAAAATTCTTATTGTTTTCTTTATTTTCCGCATCGGCAGCCGGATGTGCGGCACGCTCGTAAGCCTTTACGATCTCCTGCACCAACCGGTGACGCACAACGTCTTTATCGGCAAAGTAGCATTGTGCAATGCCGTTCACATCCTTCAGCACCTTCAGCGCGTCCACCAGACCGCTGCGGGTGCTGCCCGGTAGATCGATCTGGGTCACATCGCCGGTAACGACCACCTTAGAGCCTACGCCCATACGGGTAAGGAACATTTTCATCTGCTCCGGGGTAGTGTTCTGCGCCTCGTCCAGAATGATAAAGGAATCATCCAGTGTGCGCCCGCGCATATAAGCCAGCGGGGCGACCTCAATGATCTGCTTTTCCACCAGACGCTCGTAGGTCTCTGCGCCCAGCATATCAAACAGGCCGTCGTACAGCGGCCGCAGATAGGGGTCTACCTTCTGCTGCAGGTCACCGGGCAGAAAGCCCAGCTTCTCCCCTGCCTCCACCGCCGGGCGGGTCAAGATGATGCGGGATACCTCCTTGGCCTTGAAGGCTTTCACCGCCATGGCAACGGCCAGATAGGTCTTGCCGGTACCCGCCGGGCCGACACCGAAGGTAATGGCATTGGAGCGGATGGCGCTCAGGTATTCCTTCTGTCCCAGCGTTTTGGGGCGGATCGGGCGTCCCTTGACCGTGACGGTAACAAAGTCCTCGGTCAGCTCCTTTACCCGCTTCTCTGCGCCATCATGCGCCAGACTGATGCAGTAGTGCACAGTCTGATCTTCCAGCGGGGTGCGGTTCTCGATCAGAAGAAGCATTCCCTCCACGGCGCGGTTCGCTGCCGCCACATTGGCAGGCTCGCCGGAAATGCGAAGCTGTGTGCCGCGGCAGACAGCGGTAACAGAAAACTCTTTTTCCAACAAGCGAATATTCCGGTCACAGTTGCCAAAAACAGCCGCTGCGATCTCTACACTATCCAGTTCAATACACTTTTCCGCCATGGAGCTCCTCCCGAATTGCAGAATTTGATAACTATATTGTACCACCAAAATCTTCAGAAGAAAACTATGAAAAGTGCACAAAATATTTTCCTGCATTCCATCGGTTTTTCCATACGAACTGCGTTTTAAAGCTTTTTGATGGCCTTTTTCTGAAAACGCTTGACAAAGTATATCGGGAGACGATATACTTTAAACGCAATATATCGGCTGACGATATAAAGACGTCCGATAGAATCCATGGAGTATTTCAGTATGGAAAACCTTGCATTGACCGAATCGACCTATTATATCCTGTTGTCTCTTTACCATCCGCAGCACGGCTATGGCATCATGCAGCAGACGGAGCAGCTTTCCGGTGGCAGAGTCCATCTTGCCGCCGGGACACTGTACGGAGCATTGACCTCCCTGTGTGAAAAAGGCTGGATCCGTCCCCTGCCCGCTGAGAGCGGCAGCCGCAAAAAGGAATATCAGCTTACCGCAGAGGGCGTACAGGTCTTAAAGCACGAGCTTGCCCGTTTGCAGCAGCTTGTGGCAAATGGTGAGAGCATCCTGAAGGAGGAAACCTTATGAGGGAAAAGAAAACCGTTTTCAAGCTTTTCTTTGTGTGGGATTTTGAAAAAGAAGAGCGCTGGCTGAACGAGATGGCACAGGAGGGCTGGGTACTGGACAATACCGGGTTTTCCTTTTATACTTTTGTGCGCTGTGAACCGGGCGAGTATATCATCCGCTTGGAGATGAACCCCAGCAGTGATTACCGCGCCTTTGTAAAGGAACTGGGTGCAGAATATATCGGCGGCTGCGTCAACTGGGTGTACTTCCGTCGGAAAGCGGAGCTTGGCAGCTTTGAGCTGCTCTCAGATATCGACTCCCGTCTGACGCATCTGAGCCGCATCAATCGGATGCTTTCCCTGATCTGTCTGGCAAACCTGATCTTGGGCATAACGAACTCTTTGAATCAGGCTCGCTACGGCTGGCTGAACCTGTTGTGCGCAGCAATGCTCTCCTATGCACTGGGGCGTATCCATGGCATGAAAGCAGCGCTGGAAAAGGAACGCAGTTTGCACGAATGATTTGTCAATCCCTTCTTCGCCACAACCGCAGAGAAAAAAGCGGCGTATCTTTGGATAAAAAGACCATAGCAAACTGTTCTCCATCGTGATACAATAGCAAGCGTTGTGTGCCGCCGCCCGGCGGCCGTTTGGACTGCTTGAACACAAAGGAGAAGGAACCATGGAACAGCTTTTTCTGATGCCCGGTGAAGAACGATACGAGCGCTTCAAGGATGGCAACGGTGTTCCTAAGGTACACTACTCCTACCGCTCTATGCGCGGTGCCTTCTTCGACTGCGAGAGCCGCAGCTTAGAGGAAGCCCAGCGTCTGTGCGAAAACTGGCTTGTGGGGCAGGATCGCTGCTACCGCAATTAACATAAAACCATAACCCCCCTGCCGTATTTGCAGCCTTTTTTGCAAAACGGCAGGGGGTATTTTTGTTATATAGGCTTTACTGCCACACCTGTGCACAGACAAGTTCCAATACACTACCGGCGATGCAACGGGATTTATCCGAGATCAGGAAGCAGTTGGAAAGCTCCTCCCGCCGGGGGTCGATATCCGCGATCTTAAAGCCCGGCGTAACCGGATAGCCGCTGCGCAGCAATCCGCGCAGAATGCCGGGAATTTGTGCTGTGACCGGGATTTCTGCTCCCTCCGGGGTGCGGATGGTGGCAATGGTCTCACCCTTTTCTACTAAATCGCCGATTTTACGCACATTCATAAAAAAACCGGCGGCCTGTGCATGGATCACCCGCTCTGCACCGTACCCGCCAATAATGCCGGGGATGCCGGTATTGGGGATAGCACTCCCCTCCCGGATGATCCGGCCAAGCCGGTGGCCGCGCTTGGTCTCCACTACGGCGTCCACGTCCTGCCCAGCAACAAAGCCGGGGCCAAGGGCGATGGTCAGCGGTGCCATATTCCGGCAGGTGCCAAGGTTGCGCTTGGCCAGAATGGCATCTACCACGACCTCCGGCTTTGCCCGGGCAATACAGGCTCCTTCCGGGTCAACGAGCACCGGAACAGCGCCCTGCGCCCAGACGGACTGTGCCTGCTCCAACGCTTCAATGCGGACGGCGCGCAGACCCTCAACAGTGGCTTCGCCTTCATACACTGCTTCACACAGGGCCACCTGACGGCGGATGGCTGCGGGCCGTGTTGTTTCCAATACCAGTACTCGCAGCCCGGCGCTCCACAACCGGTGGATGGTACCGGTGGCAAGGTCGCCGCCGCCGCGCACGATAATTAGGGCGTCCTTTTTCATCTCGTTTCCTCCCCGGGGCAAAGTGTCTGCAACAGCACCTCCATGGAGCCGCCGCAGGCAGCAATGGCTGCGGCCTCGTTTTTGCCGTCAGCCGAAAGCTGCAGGCATTGCAGGGCGGGCACAGCCTGTGCTAACAGCTTCTGAGCCGCCTGTACCGTGTAATGCTCCATAATGCCGCCGCCCACACTGCCCACTATACTGCCATCGGGTAGAATGAGCATCTTTGCGCCCACATCCCGCGGAGTGGAGCCGTGCCGCGCAACGATGGTAGCCAATACCGCCGGGGTGCGGGCTTTTTCTGCCTGCACCATCGCATCCAGCAAGGCGATGGGATAGCCCTCGGTCTGGGGGCGGGCATTCTTGACCTGCACGATCTGCGCCAGAATGGAAAGCGCGATCTCCGCAGCCGTCTGTGCGCCAATGGCAAGGCCGATGGGTGCGCAGAGTGCATCGATCCGCTGGCTGTCCAGACCGTTCTCCAACAGCTGACGGCGCACCAATGCGGCACGGCCTCGGCTGCCCATCATGCCCACATAGGCCGCAGGCTTTTGCAGAATCCGGGTAAGGCAGTCCAGATCAAAGACGTGGGAGCGGGTCAGCACCGCAAAATAGGTCTCCGCCCCGCCGGGCACACCCTGAAGCGCCTGCGCAAAGGGAGCGCAGAGCACGGTATCCGCTCCGGCGGCGCGCAGCTGCTGAGCAAATTCCTCCCGATCATCTATGGCAAGCACTGGTATGCCGAGAAGCTTTGCCTGCTTTACAAGGGCAGCAGCAACATGACCGCCGCCGCAGACCACCAGCTGCGGCACCGCACCAAAGCGCTCAGCAAATACCCGCTGACCTTCCAGTGTAAGAAAGCCCGTAGCGGTACAGGCCTGCAGGACGGCAAGCTGACGCTGCAAAAGTTCGGCACTCTGGGTCTGCCACAGGGCGTCTCCGTCCCGCAGCAGCAGCTGACTGCCTGCCTCTGCGCCTTCCAGCACGGTAGCCAGCGTATAGCTGCCGGTCTGGTTTGTACTTTGCAGAACGTCTGCAAGCGTTTGTCTGTTCATTGGTGTTTCTCTCCCTTAATTATTGCTCCACAGGTGTTACCTTATCAAACTGTGTCTGATCCAGTTCTGCCTGCCAGCTTTGCCAGTCCTCCGGCAGCATACGCCATGCAAGCCCGCACCCTGCCGAGATCTCACGCGGCAGCGGGATCAGCCGCCCGGGCACCTGCCGGGCATTGCATTGCTTTTCCCACTCCATAGCTTCTAAAGTAGTGCGGAAGGAAAGCACGATATAGCTTCGTTTTACTCGCATAAAATCTCCCGCGCAAGTGCGCAAACTGCCTGCGCTGCCTGCTGTACCTCCTGCTCCGTATTGAAATGGGAAAAGCTGAACCGTACCACGCCCTGCTCGGCCGTGCCAAGGGCCTTGTGCATCAGCGGAGCACAGTGCGCTCCGGCACGCACGCAGATGCCACAGTCCTCCCACAAAATATCTGCCACCCGGGCAGAATCCTCCTGTCCGATGTTCAGCGCTACAATGGGCGCACGAGGCCGCATGGTCATATCACCATACACCGTTACGCCCGGCGCAGTACGCACCTGCTCATAAAACAGGTGGGCAAGGGCGTTTTCCCGGTCGGCAAGGCTTTCTACGCCCTGCTCCAGCAGCCAGCGCACCCCGGCGCAAAGCCCCGCAAGGCCGTGCACGTTCAGTGTGCCAGCCTCCAGTGCGGTGGGCATCTGCAAAGGGTGCGTTTCATCAAAGCTGTGCACGCCGCTGCCACCAACAAGGAGCGGCGCAACGCGCAGGCCGGGGCGCACATAAGCTCCGCCGGTGCCCTGCGGCCCCAGAAGTGCCTTGTGGCCGGTAAAGCAGAGGGCATCTATACCCAGCCGCTGCACATCAATGGGCTGTGCTCCGGCAGTCTGGGCAGCATCTACGATGAACAGCAGACCGTGCCGGTGGGCAAAGTCCGCTGCGCGGGCAAGGTCGGTTCCGTTGCCGGTCACATTGGAAGCCCCTGTCACCACCAGTGCCCGGGTCGTGGGACGTAGCAGCGCTTCCCACTGGTCGTAGCAAAGCCGTGCAGCGTTATCCACCCCGGTAAAGGAAACCCCTACTCCATGCGCCCGCAGCCGGTACAGCGGACGCAGAACAGAATTATGCTCGCATACCGTTGTGATGACATGGTCGCCCGGATGCAGCACGCCGTTCAGTACTGTGTTCAGCGCCATGGTTGCATTGGCGGCAAAAAAGATGCAGGAAGGGTCTGGCGCATGGAAAAGTTCTGCCAGCGCCAGACGGGTGTCCAGTACGATCCGTGCGGCGTGAAGAGTAGGCTCATGGGCACCGCGCCCGGGGTTGCCTGCTGTATGCAGCGCCTCCAGAATAGCCTGTTCCACCTGCGGTGGTTTATGCAGAGTGGTGGCCGCGTTATCCAGATAGATCACGGCTTTACCACGTTTCCGGCCTGTGTCAGCTTTTCAGCAATGGTGTACATATTGGTCACGCTGCCCACAGCCAGCTTCTCGGTAAGGCCATAGAAATTCAGGCAGGTGCCGCAGGTCAGGATTTCCACGCCCTGTGCCTCCAGTTCCTTGAGATCCTCCAGCATGGCAGAGCCTTCACAGGTCAGCGCCGCGCCGCCGTTATAGAACAGAATGGTCTTGGGCAGCTTGTCCTGCTGGGTCAGTGCAAATACAAAGGCCTTGAGCAGGGTCTTACCCAACTCCTCGCTGCCTTCGCCCATAACGGCAGCGGAAATAGCCACCACCGTATCGGTGCGGGCATCGGGGGTGCAGACAGGAGCATCTTCTGCTGGGGCGCTTACTGCTTCGCCCAGCGTGAACAGCACACGGTATTTGCGCTCTTCCAGTTTTTCGGCACTGTACTGATAACCCTTTTGCTGTGCCATCTTGGTCAGGTTTTGCACAGCAATCTCGTTGTCCACCAGTACCTCCACCTGTCCCGCGCCCTGCAGCTCGGAAATGGCCTTTTTCGCTTTGACGACAGGCAGCGGGCAGGCATCGCCCAGTGCATCCACTTTGATAAATTCAGCCATGCTGATTACTCCTCTCATTTGTCTGTTACGGTGATCTCAATTTCCTGCTTGGGCAGAATCTCTCCCACGATGCTCGCGGGCAGACCTGCGGCGCGCAGTTCCTGTTCCAATGTTGCTGCATCTGCCGGGTCTACTGCAAATAGCAGCCCGCCGGAGGTCTGCGGGTCGAACAAGACTTCCTCCATGGCAAAGCTTACGTTTTTAAACCGAACGAACGGCCCGGTGTGGTTGCGGTTGCGCTGCCCGGCGGCGGTGTACAAAAACGCATCGGCTGCTTTTTGGGCGCCCGGAAGCACCGGCACTGCATCCGCATGGATGATGCAGGAAAGTTTGCCGCCCATCATTTCATGCAGATGGCCGAGAAAGCTGAAGCCGGTCACATCCGTAGCGGCATGGACGCGGTATTTGCGGCTGATCTCTGCCGCTGTTTTGTTCAGAGTGGTCATGGAGCGAATGGCGACTTCCATCTCCTCCGGGGCGGCTTCGCCCACACGGTTTGCCGTGCACAGCAGCCCCACACCCAAAGCCTTGGTCAATACCAGCTTGTCGCCGGGAATACCGGTGTCGTTCGTATACATCCGTTGCGGGTCTACAAGGCCGGTTACAGAAAGACCGTATTTCACCCCGCTATCTGCAATGGAATGCCCGCCTGCAAGGCTGCCGCCGGCTTCTGCCACCTTTTCAGCACCGCCGCGCAAAATCTCGCCCAGCACATTCAAGTCCATATCCTCCGGAAAACAGACCAGATTTAAGGCAGTTTTTACCTCGCCGCCCATGGCGTAGACATCGCTCAGGGCGTTTGTGGCTGCGATCTGCCCAAAGGTATAGGGGTCGTCCACCATCGGCGGAAAAAAGTCCACAGTCTGCACCAGTGCAATGTTGTCCGTAATGCGGTAGACTGCGGCATCATCCCGGCTGTCATAGCCGACCAGAAGATCCGGGTCTTTTTCGCCCCGGGGCAGCTTTTCCAGAATACGGCTCAGCACCCCGGCACCCAGCTTTGCGGTGCAGCCGCCGCCGGTACAGAACACGATCTTATCTTCCTTGCTCATGCACGTTCTTCCTCTTCAAAATGCGTCAGCACGCACTTTATGCCATGCTGACGCAAAAGCTGTTGTATCTGTATGCCCTGCTGCCGCAATTCAGGCGTATCAACCTGATTGAGTACGACATAAAACTGCCGGTCTCCCACCGCCTTGCGACCACCCTGCGTGCTTGCAAGCAGCTGTGCCAGCACAGACGGTGTAAGAGGCGCATCCGGCACAGCCGCTAAAAACTGCGGATGGATGGTATCGTAGCGGAAGCAGACCTCTCGCAGGGGCTTACCCAGCGACGAAAGTCCTGCTACCGCCAAAACAATATCGCTTTGGGGCAGCAGCACCGGCTCGTGCGCCGCCGGGACCTTGCAGGGGTAGCGCTTTGCCCCATCTGCTTCTATAAACACCGCATCCGCCTGCGCCATCCGGCGCAAAAGCTGCTGCGGCGGCAGGGTCAGCTTCCCGTTTTCAGCCGGGGTTCCGATCACTGCATAGTGACCCGTTTGCCATAAGGCGGTAAGCGCTGCGTCATCCGGTGCATAGCAGGCTGCCGGTTGCCGGATGTGGGTGGTGGTAGTCACAAGCACCTGCCATCCCTTGCGGGCACAGTAGTCTGCCATGGCATACAGCAGGGTCGTTTTTCCCCCGCCGCCTACCAGAGAAACGATATGCCCTTTCTCTGCCAGAAACGGAAGCTCTTTTTCGTTCAGCATCTGCTTTTAGTGCTTGGCTGCAACTGCCATTGCGATCTGTTCCGGGGTAATGGGCAGCTCGTAGAAGCGGGTGCCGATGGCGTTGTAGATGGCGTCCGAGATGGCGGGCAGCGGCGTATTGATGACCACCTCACCGATGGACTTTGCGCCAAAGGGGCCGTTGGGCTCATAGCTATTCTCAAACTCCACATGGATATGCCCGATATCGTTGCGGGCAGGGATCTTGTACTGGAACAGAGAGTTCTCCTCCGGGTAGCCGTTTCTATCGTAGGTGATGTTCTCGGTCAGGGTCATACCGATGCCCTGAAGAATGCCGCCCTCTGCCTGCACACGGGTCAGGTTGGGGTTGATGGGGGTGCCGCAGTCCACGCAGGCGTCAAATTCCAACACTTTCACTTCGCCGGTCTCGGTGTCCACCTCCACCTCGGCAGCGCCCACCATATACGGCGGCGGCGACAAGGGCGAGGTATGGGTCTCGGTGAATTCCAGCGGGATCTTATGGCCAAACTGGGAAGCAAAGGCGATCTCGGACAGAGTCTTTTGCTGGGTGGGGTCGGCGCTTTCAAACACGACCTTACCGTCAAACTCCACGGCATCCGCCGGGCAGTCCAGCAGCTCTGCGCCCAGCTTGCAGATCTGTTCCCGCAGCTTCATGGCGCACTTTTCGGTAGCCTTACCGGTGACATAGGTGGTGCTGGAGGCGTAGGAGCCGGAATCGTAAGGGGAAGAATCCGTATCCGCACCAAAGACGGTAATGTTATCCAGCGGGCAGTCCAGAACCTCGGCAGCGATCTGCGCCAGCGTGGTGTCGCAACCGGTGCCCATATCGGCTGCACCGATTATAAGGGTATAAAAGCCGTCATCGTTCAGCTTGAGGGTAGCACTGCCCACGTCCATGCCGGAAATACCGGAGCCCTGCATGGCCATACCCATACCCACGGCACGGATCTTGCCGTTGCCCATATCCCGGGCGGGATACTTGTGCTCCCAGTCGATCATCTCGCGTACCTTGAGTACGCACCGGTCCAGTGCGCAGCTGGTATTTACTGCGCCGTAGTAGGCGGGCATCACATCGCCCTCCTGCACGGTGTTCTTCAGACGCAATGCAATGGGGTCCATGTTCAGCTTGTGTGCCAGCTCGTTCACCGCAGACTCCACCGCAAACAGACCCTGTGTAGCACCATAGCCGCGGTATGCACCGGCAGACATGTGGTTGGTATATACCACATCACTGACAAAGCGGAAGGCTTCGGCCTTGCCGTACAGCGGAATGGACTTATGACCGGACAGGCCCACGGTAGTGGGGCCGTGCTCGCCGTAAGCACCGGTGTTGGACAGGGTGTACAGGTCAATGCCCTTCACAATGCCGTCCTTGGTAGCGCCCAGACGGACGTGCATCTCCATCTCGTGGCGCGGCGAAGAAGCCGTCTGGCTTTCCACACGGCTAAAGATGAGCTTGGAAGGCTTTTTGGTCATCCAAGTCACAAAGGCCGGGTACACCTCGCTGACCGCGGTCTGCTTGGCACCAAAGCCGCCGCCGATGCGGGGCTTGGAGACACGCACCATGGACTTGGGAATGTGCAGTGCATTGGCAATGTTGCGGCGGGCATGGAACACGATCTGGGTAGAGCTGAGCACATTCAGCCGCCCGTAAGTATCAATGGAACAATAGGTGCGGAAGGTCTCCATCATGGCCTGCTGGCAGGCCTTGGTGTGGTACACATGGTCAATGACCACATCGCACCCGGCCAGCACAGCGTCGATATCACCGTTGCCGCATTCATCATGAGCGCAGAGGTTGCGCTTATTGTCGGCACCCACGGGGGCAAGGCTCTCCCAGTTGTCCTCCGGGTGCACAAGGATAGGATTATCCTTTGCGGTGTGGAAATCCAGCACGGCTTCCAGCACCTCATAATCCACTTTAATGAGCTTGAGCGCCTTGTCCACGCACTTTTCGTCCTTACCGGCTACGATGGCCACCACGTCTCCCACAAAGCGGACGTGGCGATCAATCAGCAGACGGTCGTAGGGGCTGGCTTCCGGGTAGGTCTGGCCGGCCTGCGTATAACGGCGGGCATCCTGCGGCACATCCTCCCAAGTGAAGATGGCTTCGATGCCGGGCACTTTTTTGGCAACGGTGGTGTTGATGGTGCGGACGATGGCATTTGCATGGGGCGAGCGCAGCAGCTTGACGATCAGGCAGTCCTGCGGGATGATGTCATCCATATAGACAGGCTGGCCGGTGACCAACTGCATCGCGTCTTTTTTGCGGAACGGTTTGTTGACGGTTTTCACTGTACGCCCTCCTTCTGCTTTTTCCATGCCAGAAAGTTCATAATGCCGCGCAGCTGGCCTTCGTAGCCGGAGCAGCGGCACAGATTTCCGGCAAGGTATTCCTTCACCTGCTCTTCGGTGGGATACGGCTGCTCCCGGAATAAAGCCAGCGCATTCATAATAAAGCCCGGGTTGCAGAAGCCGCACTGTTCTGCGCCCTGATCCGCAATAAAGGCACCAAACTCGGCAGCTTCCTCCTGCAGACCCTCCAGCGTGGTGATTTTATGCCCATCGGCGCGGGCTGCCAGCACCGAGCAGGACAGCACGGGCTTATCGTCCATGAACACCGTGCACAGACCGCAGTTGGAGGTCTCGCAGCCGCGCTTAACGCTCTTGCAGCCGTGTGCACGGACAAAATCGATCAAAAGCATATCCGGAGCAATCTCCTCGGATACCCGGATGCCGTTCAAGGTAAGTGTGATCTGCATTTACTTTTCCTCCTGCATTTTACGCTGTTCCAGTTCCAGCACCGCGCGCTTTGTCAGCACGCCTGCCAGATGCCTGCGGTATTCGGCGCTGCCGCGCATATTGGAGCCGGTAACGATCTGCGACTTTATGCTTTCCGCAAACTGTGCGGCAAGCTGTTCTGCCGCAAGGGCAGGCTCTGCCGGGAGCTCGAACCGCACAGCGCGCAGCGGACGCGCACCAATGGCGATGCGGTAATCTCCGGTCTCCAACCGGGCAGCGGCGCAGGTCAGCACCGGAATATCGGTCTGACTGTTGCGCACCGACTGGTAATAGAGCTGCATCGGTGTCTTTTTTACGATCAGCCGCACCAGAACGTCCCGGTCGTAGGGGCGCTGGGCATATTCCTGCAAAGGCAGGATGCCGCCCTTGTACAGTTCCACATCACAATCCATGGCAAGGAACATGGTCAGCACGTCCGAAAAGCCGAACCGGCTGTAAATGCTGCCGCCCACAGTAGCCAGATTGCGCAGCTGCACGCCCACGATATGGCGCACAGCTTCACGCATGGCACCGTGGGTGTAGGCAGCAAGCCCCGGATGCTGCTCCAGCTGGCGTAGGGTGACCATAGCGCCGATGGAAAAGCCCTCTTCGGTCTCCTCAATGGTATCCAGCCCCAGACCGGAAAGGTCAATGGCGGTGCCGACATTGATGGTTTCCATCTTCAACCAGATCATGCCGCCCAAAATGCGGTTTGGTTTTTTCTGGTTCAGCTGCCACGCTTCCTCCAGACTTTCTGCCCGCTTGTATTCTCGGATCGTCATCATGTGCAGTACCTCTCTTTTCTATCGCTGCGATATCTCTGCTTTTATTTTAGCACAGCTTTCGATATAATACTATTATAAAATGCTGCTGAAGGGGTGTTTTTGTATGAAGAAGTCGCTTACGGTCGGCTGTGTGATCATGGCCTCCGGGCTGAGCCGCCGGTTTGGCACAAACAAGCTACTGGCAGATTTTTGCGGGCAACCCATGCTCTGCCGTGCTTTTGACGCTACCGCCACACCCGGTATCGCTGCCCGCATCGTGGTGACCCGCTCGGAGGAGGTGCAGGCACTGTGCAGGGCGCAGGGCGTCCCGGTGCTGCTGCACAGCCTGCCTGGCCGCAACGATACCGTTCGGCTGGGGCTTTCAGTGCTGCTGAAGCAGCTGCCGGAGCTTAGCGGCTGTATGTTTCTGCCCGGGGATCAGCCCCTGCTGCGCCGGGAGACGGTAGAAGCTATGACCGCTCTTTTCTGCCGTGAGCAGCCCTCCCCGACAGAATGGCAAAAAGAAACAGAACGGGAGATCTTCCGTCTGGGTGCCGTGGCCGAAAACGACCCGGCGCCGCTTGTTGGAAGTCCCGTTCTGTTTGGAAGCAGTTTCTTTCCGGAACTGCTCGCCCTGCCGGAAAATAAAGGCGGCAACATACTGCTTAAAAAGTACCCTGCGCAGGTGCGCACGGTTTACATTGCGGACAGCGCAGAGCTGCTGGATGCAGACACCCCGGAGGTGTTGCAGCAGCTGGAAGCCCTTGCCCGACAAAAAAGTTAAAATTTATTCTGCCATATCGTTCTTGGGCAGCAGCACGTTCAGCAGAATTGCCACAAAGGCGGCCGGAACAATGCCGGACTCGCCGCAGATCAGCTGGAGGGCCTGCGGAGCCTGTGCCAGAATGCCGCTGTTGGCACCCATGCCATAGCCCACGCCCAGTGCCACGGACACGATGGTCAGGTGGCGCGGAGTCATCTTTTCCTTGGTGATCAGCTGGATGCCGCTGACCACGATGGAAGAGAACATCATAACGGCAGCACCGCCCAGAACGGCCTGCGGCATGATAGAGATCAGCGCGCCCAGCTTGGGGATCAGGCCGCAGAGGATCAGGAACACGGCACCGGAGGCCAGTGCCATACGGTTAACCACCTTGGTCATAGCCACCAGACCCACGTTCTGGCTGAAGGAGGTGTTGGGCAACACGCCGAACAGTGCGGCAAAGGTAGAGCCGAGGCCATCGCAGATGACGCCGCCGGACAGTTCCTTATCGGAGGGCTCGCGGTTCATGCCGCCCTCCATCACGCCGGAGATATCGCCCACGGTCTCCACTGCGGTAACGATGAACATGATCAGCACCGGCAGGATCGCACGGGCATCGAATACCACCTTGACCGGCATCAGCTTGGGTACTGCGAACCAGGAGGCCTGTGCCACCTTGTTCCAGTTGAGCACCCATGCCTTGGTGAACTCTACACCATCAGCAGTCACGCCGGTGGTGGGCAGCACCAGACCCATAATGAAAGCAACCACATAACCGGCCAGAATGCCGATGAGGATGGCAGAGGAGCTAAGGAAGCCGGTGGTCCAGTGTTTGAAGAACAGGATGACCACCAGCACGAACAATGCCAGCAGCAGGTTCTCCACAGAGCCGAAGTCCTTGGCCTTGTTGCCGCCGCCGAAGGAATTGATGCCCACCGAGATCAACGAAAGACCGATGGAAAGCACCACCGTGCCGGTGACCACCGGCGGGAAGAACCTGCGCAGCGGCTTCAGGAAGAAGCCCAGCACGCTTTCAAAAATACCGCCGATGATGGATGCGCCCATGATCGCGCCATAGGCCAGCACACCGCCGCCCATCGTGCCCACAACGCTGTTGAACACGCCGATAAAGCCGGAACTGGTACCCATGATGATAGGCACTGCGCCGCCCACGGGTCCGATGGTGAACAGCTGCACCAGCGTGACGATACCTGCCACGAACATGGCACTCTGCAGCAGGGTGACCTGCAGGTCTGCAAACTCGCCGCCTGCAATGCCACAGGCGCTGGTGATGATCAGCAGCGGGGTCAGGTTGCCCACGAACATGGCGCAGACGTGCTGCAAGCCCAGCGGGATGGCCTGCCGCAGAGACATTTTGGCTTCAAACTGATAAGCCGCTTCTTCAAGCTTGACTTCCTTCAAAAAATCCACTCTCCTCAAGGTTTTAAAGGTTTATGCGGTTCGGATGCTTTGCAAAAAAAGCGAAAATATTATAGCAAAATGCAGATAAGATGTAAAATAAGTATGACTTTTGTATGAAAAATTGCTGCATCCCACAAGTGAACTTTTCTTCGGCAGACAAGCAAAAAAGCAGGACTTCCGCATGATTTGTCCAGCCTGATTCGGCTGGCATCATACAGAATCCCCTGCTTTTTTCGTGCTTTTCTCTGTTTTTTGTGCGATACGGAAAAATTTTTGTTTCTGCGGTCAGAGCAGTCCATAATCCCGCAAACAGCGCGTCAGCCCTGCCTGTGTAGTGTCAAATACGATGCCATGCGCCTGCAGCTTGCTGCAATCCATCGCAAGATTCCGTGCCCAGTCAGCTTCCTGAATATCGACCATGATCCCCAGTGTCTCAGCAAACTGCCGGGCGGTCAGTACCATGTTTTCAGCGTTTTCACTGCCAAAGTTATAGACCCCGCCGGGCAGGGTCAGGGCAGCTTCCAGCAGTGCTACCGCCTGCCGGACGTAGGTGATGCCCCGGAAGTCCCGGACAGAAAAGCGGACAGATTCTCCCCGCTGCGCCGCACGCAGAAGGTTCAGCGGCAGGTTGCCCCGGATGGGCAGCCGGTAGCCCGGCAGGTCGTACATCCATGTGGCGCGCAGCAATACGGCACCCGGGCAGAGCGCCTGCACCCGCTGCTCCATTTCCAGCTTGTCCTGCCCGTACACATTGGCAGGCTTTAACGGAATCGTTTCCGGCAGCGGGCCGGACTGCTCCACACCGGCATAGACCTGATCCGAACTGAAGGCCACCAGCTTTGCGCCGATCTCCGCTGCGGCACGGGCAAGCCAGACCGGCAGCTCCACATTGGCGCGGTAAGCCTGCTCCGGGTGATCGGCACAGTAACCGGTATCCGAAATGGCTGCGGTGTGCAGAATGCCATCCGGGCGCTGCTGCAAAACTGCTTGCCGCACGGCGTCCTCCCTTGCTGTTGCCAGAAAGCCTTTGGGAAAGGTGCACAGCTCGTAACGCCCCGACCATTGCTGCACCACGCGGGAGCCCACAAAGCCGCCTGCACCGGTTACAAGGATCTTCTTCATTTTGTTCTCCCGCAATAAGGCATCAGATAAAAAATTCCAGCACGAACACCACGGCACAGCAGCCTGCAGCCACCTGAAACAGGCTTGCGCCAAACCATGCGGCAGCAATGCCGACTACCAGTGCAACAGCACCTGCTGCCGGGCTCTGCGTTGCCTGAATGATGGCCGGAAAGGTCATCACAGCCAGCGTTACATAGGGCACATAGTACAAAAACGACTGGATGAAGCGGTTTTTGATCGGTTTGCGGATCAGCGTCAGCGGCAGGATGCGGATGGCATAGGACACCAGCGCCATGACCGCAATATAGATATAATTGTTATGCGTCATTTTCGTTTTCCTCCTGCCTGACCGGGAACAGCACCGCCGCTGCACCGGAGATCGCCACTGTTAAAAGAATGGTGCGGGTACCCTCGGAGAGTGCCGAGATGCCCGGCAGATAGCTGCACAGAAAACTCAGCGCAAAGCTGATGACGACCAGCACCGCAACGATCCGATCCTTGCGGGCCGGCGGGATGATGATGGCCAGAAACATTCCGTACAGCGCCACACTCAGGGCGCTGACTACCCGCAGCGGCAGCAGGTTGCCCGCTATAATGCCCAGCGCCGTACCACAAGCCCATGCCGGCGCCGCCAGCAGGATAGCGCCATAGGTATAATACGGATTCAGACTGCCCGGGCGGGCGATGGTAATGCCGAACAGTTCGTCCGTGACATCATAGCCGATGAGCAGCCGATGCCAAAAGGGCGTTTCCGGAGCAAAGCGCTGTGCCAGTGCACAGCTCATCAGCAGATACCGCGCATTGGCGATCAACGTAATGACCGCCACCTCAAAATAGGTGGCGTTTGCCATGATCAACGCAAATGCGGCATATTCTCCTGCAGAGGCATTGTTCAGCAGGCTGACAAGAAACCCCTGAAACGGCGTAAAGCCCGCCTTGCGCGCCGCGATGCCCAACGAAAACGATACCGCAAAATAGCCCAGTGCAATGGGCACACCGTCCCGCATTCCGTCACAGAACACCTTGCGGCTGAACTGATCTGCCCTTCCTGTTTGGACGAGCTGCGGCTCCAAAAGCCTCTGCTTCGATTCCATAGTTGATACTTCCCCTTTCCTATTTTGCAAACAACAGAATCTATTATACTCCCCTGCAGGCAGAGAAGAAAGAGGTTTCGGACTTTTTGTGTAAAATACTGCGTTCAAAAGACTTCGGGGGGAGCGCTGATATAGGAGACGCTTTGAACGTTATGGCTTGTTTGATCGTGCCGAAAGATAAAAACACCCCGGAGGTTCCGTTTTCACGGACCCCTCCGGGGTGATGGCGCTATTGGGAATTACTCGAGCTCGGTAAGTCCGGATTCTTACTAAACAAATCTGTTTAGTGAATTTATCCTTGGATGTTCACTTTTCCATGAGATTGCCGTGGTAGATGTGGCTTGCCGATTTTTTAGTATCAGGATAGTATCACACAACCAGCGGGATCTCTGTGAATATTATAGCAGATATTTTTCCTAATATCAAATATTATTTGCTATCATCCCCTGCCATTGAACTTCCACCAATCCCAAAGAACTTATCAAAGAAGCTCTTCAACTTATCGATCACGCCCTGTTTTTTCTGCGCGCGGCCACCGCCGCCAAAGCGGGAAACAGGTGGCATCAGCTTGTCAATATCCGTGCCAACAGTCTTGATCTCGCCATCACGGAACGCATTGGCCAGATATTTGCGTGTCTCCGGTTCCTTCAGCTTTTCCTCTTGGATGATCTTTGTAAGCTCTTTCTCTCGCTGTTCGGACACAAAGGTATTCCACTCTGCCATCACATCATCCACATCGTTGACCCCTGCAATAAAGGTTTCAATCAGCTGCTTTTTGCTACGCAGTTCCGGGCTGGCATCAATCGCCTTGCGAATCGTGATGAGCACCTCTTTGTCATCGCAATGGGTGTCATGGTACTTTTTGACCAGCATCAGGATGTAGTCAATGTTAATTTCGACCTGCCGAATCAGCTCCACCTCGAACACCACATCATCCGTGATATCCTCTTTGGTTTCATCGTGCTTCTTGTTGCGCCATTCGTCCCGCAAATCCTGATAGCGGCCCAAATAGTCCTGTAAATCTCGTTCAGAGATCATCTCGTTGCCTTTGAAATCATCAAAGGAGGACAGCAGGTTCCGCATCCGCAGCAGTGCACCAAACAGCACGATAAAGTCTTTCTGGTTCTGCTCCCCGATGATTTGCGGCTCTGTCAGCGGGAACTTCTGCGTCAGGTCATCGATCATGTCTGTATAACCCTGATGGTATTTTCCCTGCTCGTCCATATAACCGTGGTAGTAGTCCGCATATTTGCGCAACAGAACGATGCCTCCCGCATTTTTATCTCCGAACAGCGAAATTGCCGCATCCACTCTCTTTTGCAGGTTGCGGAAGCAGACGATATTGCCAAAGGTCTTGATGCTGTTCAGGATACGGTTCGTCCGGCTGAACGCCTGAATCAGACCGTGCATCTTCAGGTTTTTGTCCACCCAAAGGGTGTTCAGGGTCGTGGCATCGAAGCCCGTCAGGAACATATTGACCACGATCAGCAGGTCAAGCTCTTTATTTTTCATGCGGAGCGATACATCTTTGTAGTAGTTCTGGAACCGTTCACCATCCGTCGAGTAGTTCGTATGGAACATCTCGTTGTAATCCTGAATGGCGGCATCCAGAAAATCCCGACTGCTCTGGTCAAGGTTGGAGGTATCTTCCGGGTTTTCCTCGTCCAGAATGCCATCCGTTTCCGCTTCGTTGGCTCCATAGCTGTAGATGGTAGCAATGCGCAGCCGCTTGGTCGGGTCTGCCGCCATCTGCTTTTTGAACTCCTGATAATACAGCTTTGCCATCGGCACAGATGCCACGCAGAAAATCGAATTAAAACCGCTGACGCGCTGTTTTTGCTTAATTTCCTCCACCGCACCACGCTGGGCAGAGGCCACCTCTGCCACATTCGTCAGCAGATTAAATTCATACGATTTGTCTCCCCGATAGGTTTTCTGGTCGAAGTGGTCGAGGATGTACTTTGTCACCAGAGAAATACGCTTGGGTGCCATGAACGCCTTTTCCCGGTCAATGTCCCAAACCTGCTTGTCATCCATGTCCGGCTCTGCGTCCATCGTTTTGATGTAATCCACACGGAACGGCAGCACATTCTTGTCGTTGATGGCATCCACGATGGTGTAGGTGTGCAGTTGGTCGCCGAACGTCTGCGCCGTGGTGAAATAGCGTGGATCGGTGGAGCTTCCTGCGTTGACTGCAAAAATCGGCGTTCCCGTAAAGCCGAACAGGTGGTACTTTTTAAAATTGTGAACAATGGCCTTGTGCATATCACCGAACTGGCTGCGGTGGCACTCGTCAAAGATGATCACAACGTGCTTCTGGTAGACTTCATGCCCCGGATTTTTCTTGATGAAGGTCGCCAGCTTCTGGATGGTGGTAATGATGATATGTGCTTCCGGGTTTTCCAACTGGCGTTTCAGAATCGTGGTGCTGGTGTTGGAGTTTGCCGCGCCCTTCTCGAAGCGGTCATACTCTTTCATAGTTTGGTAGTCCAAATCCTTGCGGTCTACCACAAACAACACCTTGTCGATGTAGGGCAACTGCGATGCCAGCCGTGCCGTTTTGAAAGAGGTCAACGTCTTGCCGGAGCCAGTGGTGTGCCAGATGTAGCCACCGCCCTCGATGGTGCCATACTTTTTGTAGTTGTTGGCGATCTCGATGCGGTTCAATATCCTCTCGGTTGCCGTGATCTGATATGGGCGCATCACCATCAGCATCTTTTCTGAGGTAAAGATGCAGTACCGGGTCAGCACACTCAAGATCGTGTGCTTTGCAAAGAATGTCCGGGTAAAGTCGATCAGATCCGTCAGCACGCGGTTGTTCGCATCGGCCCAGTAGGAGGTAAATTCAAAGCTATTGCTGGTCTTTTCCTTTTTCGTCTTGCCGTGTTTGGCGTCCTTGATGGCATTGTAGCGGGTGCTGTTGGAGTAGTACTTGGTATTTGTGCCGTTGGAGATCACAAAAATCTGCACATACTCATACAAGCCGCAGCCCGCCCAGAACGAATCCCGCTGATAGCGGTTGATCTGGTTGAACGCCTCCCGGATGGCCACCCCGCGCCGCTTCAGTTCCACATGAACCAGTGGAAAGCCGTTGACCAGAATCGTCACATCATAGCGGTTATCATGCCGTGCGCCGTCTGCTTGTTTTACCTCATACTGGTTGATGACCTGCAGGCGGTTGTTATGGATGTTCTTTTTGTCGATCAGTGTGATATTTTTGGAACTGCCATCATCCCGGTGCAGCACCTGCACATTGTCTTCCTGAATCTTCCGGGTCTTTTCGGGAATGTGCTCGTTGGGGTTGGCAATCACATCACTAAAGAACTGCCGCCACTCCGTATCGGAAAACTGGTAGTGGTTCAGCTCTTCCAACTGACTGCGGAGGTTGGCAATCAGTTCATCCTCGGTATGTAGCGGCAGATAGGTATAGCCCTGCTCACACAACAGCCGGATAAATTCTTTCTCCAGTTCTGCCTCACTCTGGTAGCTGTCAGAGCGCACCTTGGAGGGTTCATAGGCAGCAACAACGGTATCTTCATTGGTAGCCGCAACGATATTGAAAAAGGACATTTTCACACCCGCCTTTTACTCATACAAACCTGCTTCTTCTCGTTCTACTCGAATATCTCGCAGTTTTCTTCCCTGATAAAGCCAATGCACCGGCCCTTGTAGCGGATAGGTCGTCTGCATGATTTTTTGAGCCAACGCAGAAAGCGAATAGGCTTTACCCTGATACTCAATTTGCCTATCATCTTTTACTACGGCTACAACCTCAGGATGATTTTGCAGCACGATCTCTGCCCCCATCGGAATACCACATTTAATAAATGAGAAAGGGGCCTTGCGTTCTTTTGCTTCTTCCTGAATTTCAGCCGCAACTTCTTCGTCTGCAATCTCATGGCCTTCCGGGGTAAGGCGCTGCAGTTTGTCCATTGTGCCGCTTAGTTTTGCAATGCTCTCCAAAAGCGCATAAGCATCCTCTTTTGTCATTGCATAAAACTCTTTTGTTCTTGTCTTGCCATCGAACGTATCAATAGCGCGCAAATCAGGATTCAAACGGTCAATCAGGCTATGCAGTTCTTTATCTTGTAGCGGAGTCGAAACATCATAAGTAGCATATACCCGAAACGCAAATGGGATGCACTCGCTTCGATTTAACTGTTTCAGTCGATTCTCGATATTGGTGGCATAGCCGATTTTTACATAATCGGGGAAAGAGGGATTTGTCAGGATATAAATTACACCAGCCTTTTTTGCTGCACTCACGTTGCAGCCACCTCCTTAAACGTCAACAATTTATCTCGATAATATTCATACTGCTTTTGGCGTGCTTCAATTTCTGCAGGCAAACCAATGTTGAGGTCGGAGCAAATCTTCTCAAAGTTGTCCAGCACATTTACAATGCGGTTCTGGACATCAAGAGGTGGAACAGGAATTTTATAGGCCAATACTTTCTGAAAATCCAGAGAATCAACTGTTCCTCCCTGCTTTTTAGTCGTTCTGCGAATACTCTCTCCATAGGCTTGCAACGCATGGGAAACATACCGAGAAGATATTCCTTCTTTTGTCACCAGAATTTTAATATCCTGATTTACCGTCGTTTCAAACGGAATATAAGTAACCGGGAATGTGTGCCGCAAAATCCCTGACCGTGTAACGATCGCCACACTCCCAGCGGGATATACCGTCATAGATGCTTCATCAACCGCTGCATTCGTGATATGGTCAATCGTATCTGACAAGATCGGCTGCTTAACATCTTTTGAAGATACCCACGGAATCGTGCCACTCTCCCAATATTTCTTCTCAGCCATCGAAGGAGTTTTTCCGCCAGACCACTTTCCAAGGTCAGCAATTCTACACAATATCTCTCGATCAAAATCAATTGTCCCCCCCCTGAGGACATCGAAAGTCAGCAACTTATCCCGATAGAATTCATACTGCTTTTGGCGAGCTGTAATCTCAGCCGTAAGCTGATTTTGTAATTCCACAATATTTTCCGTATAATCATCTAAAATGCGAACAATCTCGCGCTGAATTTCTATCGGTGGAATCGGCACTTTAATTTCGCGAATAGCAGGAACACTTGAATGAACAACTTTGCTTTTAACTTTTCCCTTACTCTTTTGTTGCCGTGCATCTGTTGTTGCTAATACGTAGCTCAAATATTTAGGGTCCTGATTATGCTTCAATACAACAATATCTCCACCTGCCAAACATTTCTCATGCCCTATGTACGCGCAACATTTCGCAATATCGTCTACGCTTTCTCCTGTAATTGCAAACAGAACATCTCCATATTCAAAGTATTTCTTGCTTGTCAATTTTGCTTCATCTGTATGTGATACACATTTATCAAACCATACACCATAGGTCGTATATATTTCACCATATCGCACACAAGGCGTTCCATCAACAGTTACTTGGTCACGTGTTATTCCCGCGCCTCTATAAATATCGACTGCAATTTCACCCAATGTTTTGTATTCCACACCATCCGGGCAAAGCTCGCGAATCAATTCATCCAGTTTACTCATTCTTCAACTTCATCTCCCCAACGCATCATGTATTCTTCGGCACGTTTTTTAAGGAATGTCGGACTACCATCTATTACTATCGGATAAAACCACTTTTCCCCTTCTATGCACGATTTTCTCCATCGTTTCACGTTATCTCTTAAAAGGGTCATTGTAAAAAGCGTTCCACCTGTCAATGCATAATCCTTGCTTGTTTCCTCGCATTCTAATGCACATTTACTTGAAAGCAAGAAGCGTTTCATTTTATCATCTCGTGGTGTTTCTTTTACTGATAGCTCCACAGAGAACTTCTCTTCGTCCTCTTCTCGACAAACAACGTGTGCCACCGATTCTTTGTGATTCAATTCAAAAGGTTCCAAATCCATATCATCGCCAACATAGCTGAATATTTTTTGTCTCTGTCTTTGCAGATTTGCTCTAAAGTTTTTAGTTGGCACATAAACAACTTCATGGATTCCTTTTTCCAATGTTTCTGACAAATAGAATACAATAAAATTCACCTTTCGGGCATCGCAGTTTTCTTCTATCCATTGAACTATCTCCTCAAAGAATGGCATCAGTCCGTTTTTTGCTTTCTCCGTCTTGCCATCATGTGATAAATACAAATGCCCAAAATCACTATGAACTTCCACTAAGAAACCCATTTGAATATTATATTTTCCAGTGCTCTTTTTATTGAGCTCCTGCAAATAGTCGTCCACATTACTCAAATGCCTTTCCATTGAGTAAACAAACGATTCCATGAAGTTTCTATACGTTGCCCTTTGAATATTGTTTGCCATGTTCTCTAACAGTTTTGCCATTCCATCAAAAAGTCCATCTGGAATTTCTGGCGACGCCATAACCTTTTCATGGTATTTATCATAAAACGCATTAACATTTTTTTGTTCTACTATGCCAATAGAAGCAACCTGTTTACTATCATTTCCTTTTTTGTACTGTTTCTGTGTCACTAAATGGTCAACTCGAAAATGCTCGATTCCCAAAAGCGTTCTCTTACCATTTTGCTCTTGCGGAGTTAATATCACAAAATCAGGCCGTTCACCATCAAGTATCGATTCTTTGTCTTTTAACCCTGCTTCTACAGCCTTAAAAAACGTTTTTGTTCGTCCTCTTTTCCGAAGCCCCAATGTTACCGCCTGTCGCAAACAATCCAGCTCCTTGCTTTTCTTTTCCATTGTGGCCTCCCTCCTATGGACATCTTACAAATTCTCTTCCAAATACCTGTCAAAATCGCTCTGGTACAACCGATCCTGCACCACACGGTACTTTTCAAACTCCGTTTCGGCGTGCATTTTTGCAAGCTGTGCCGAGATTTTGCCTGCATCCTTCAGCACTTCCAGATCATCTGCCTGCAAATAGATGTCCAGCCGCTTGGCCCAGTCCTCCATGGTCATGGGGACTTCAAAGTATTTCTTGGTCAGGACTGTGCCGCCGTTTTTCAGGCGTTCTTCGTCCATTGCCCACCCCTTGATGGTGTACTGCTCCACGATCTGATTTGCCCAAACACGGAACCGCACCGCCCGCTGGTTGTTCACCTTGAAGCCGACCGCAATAATCATTTGCAGATTATAGTGGTTCACGCTGCGAGTAACCTGTCGGCCACCCTCATTTTGAACTATTCGGAATTTCCGAATAGTTGCCGCTTCGTCCTGCTCATGGTCAGCATAAATCTTCTTGATATGCTCATTGATGGTCGGAAGCCCCACATCGTAAAGAGTCGCCATCATCTTTTGCGTCAGCCAGATGTTTTCATCCTCGTAGCGCATCTCGATGCTGTCCTTGTCCTCCCCTGTGGAGGCAACAAAAGTCAAATATTCCGCCGCAGAAGAACGTACCAATGCAGAATCTTTCTTTTCGCTTTCCATCTCAGCCCTCGATTTCTGCCACGATCTGGTCAATGGCGGCCCGCAGTTCGTTTTCTCGTGCTACGATTTGCGCAATTTCAGCGTTCAGCTTCACAATATCGATCTTCTCGCGGGTATCCTTGGCTTCCACATAAGTGGAAACCGACAGGTTATAGTCATTTTCCTGCACCTCGGAATACTCTGCCAGATGGGAGAAGTGTGCTTCTTCTGTCCGCTGTGCAAAGGTGTCCACTATTTTGTTAATGTTCTCCGGGGTGAGTTTGTTGTTGTTCGTCACCTTGACGCACTCGGAAGAAGCATCAATGAACAGCACCTTATTGTCCGTTTTACCCTTTTTCAGCACCATGATGCAGGTGGCAATACTGGTACCAAAGAACAGGTTGCTCGGCAACTGGATGATGCAGTCAATGAAGTTGTTGTCCACCAGATACTTGCGAATTTTCTGCTCTGCGCCGCCACGGTACATGATGCCAGGGAAACAGACGATTGCAGCCGTACCGTTGGAAGCCAGCCATGCCAGCGAGTGCATGATAAAAGCCAAATCCGCTTTGCTCTTCGGAGCCAGCACACCCGCCGGAGCAAAACGCGGGTCATTGATGAGCAATGGATTTTCGTCACCGGCCCACTTGATGGAGTACGGCGGATTCGATACGATCAGCTCAAAGGGTTCATCATCCCAGTGCTGCGGATTTGTCAGCGTGTCCTCACAGGCAATGTCGAATTTGTCAAATTCAATGTCGTGCAGGAACATATTGATGCGGCACAGGTTGTACGTTGTGATGTTGATTTCTTGTCCAAAGAAGCCATTGCGCACGGCATCCCGTCCCAGCACCTTTTCTGCCTTCAGCAGCAGCGAACCGGAACCGCAGGCAGGATCATAGACCTTGTTGATTTCCTTCTTGCCTACCGTACCCAGCCGGGTCAGCAGCTCCGAAACATCGGCAGGCGTAAAGAACTCGCCGCCGGACTTGCCCGCATTGCTGGCGTACATGGTCATCAGGTATTCGTAGGCATCGCCAAAAGCATCAATGTCATGCTCTTTCACATCGCCAAGGTTCATATCTGCCACGCCGTTCAGCAGTTTCACGAGCTTCTCATTGCGCTTGGCAACAGTCGCACCCAGCTTATTGCTGTTGACATCGTAATCATCGAACAACCCTGCAAACTGCCCCTCGGAGGAGCTGCCCTTTGCGGATTCCTCAATGTGCCGGAAGACTGTTTCCAGCGTTTCGTTGAGGTTTTCGTCGCTGGCCGCTTTTGCCCGTACATTGCAGAACAGCTCACTGGGCAGGATGAAGAACCCTTTTTCCTGTACCAGCCCTTCCCGTGCCTGCTCTGCCTCTGCATCAGACATATCCTCATAGCGGAAGTCCGGGTTGCCTGCATCAATTTCGCCCTGATTGATATAGCTGGCAATGTTCTCCGAAATATAACGGTAGAACATCGTACCGAGAACGTAGCTCTTGAAATCCCATCCGTCCACTGCGCCGCGCAGATCATCCGCAATCGCCCAGATTGCACGGTGCAGCTCTTCGCGTTCTTGCTCTTTTTTGGTGTCTACCATTTTTATTTCCTCCATCAAATGCGGATTTCCGCATTGTTTTCTTTCATTTTAACATAGTAAATGTACCACTATTGGTACACCATGGTGTTTTTCCCAGAAAGGATATACTTTCCCTTTATACTATCCTAGTAAAGCGTACCACAGCTTTTCCGTGATTGCAAGCCGATAAAAATTTCTATTGCTTTTTCGGGGTCGAATTATCACTTATATGTACAGACCCCCGCCAACATCCGCTAGCGGGGGTCTACTACGCTTACAGTTCTACGCTGTTCTGCCTGTTCTTCTTCTGGCTCTTATCTGCGGTCTGCTCCTGCTCCCTCATAAGCCCAATGACCTGCTGCATCTTTTCGGCACCGAAATAGTTCCATACTCGCCTGAAATCACGTTTCATCGCA
>ULTI01048155.1_pt1 | contig 58400 bp, 79 predicted proteins | sample 1957291 | NCBI WGS metagenome assembly ULTI01 (sample SAMEA4835725, study PRJEB28245) | human gut metagenome | biome: gut microbiome; material: fecal sample | place: Denmark | collected 2008 | reverse complement strand
CGTCATCGGCTGCTATAACTACCTGCACGATGTTATTGACGGCAAAATCAAACCTACCAAGATGACGGAAGCCAAAGCCGAAACGAAACCTCTCACTCTCCAGTCCGCCACCACCCTTGCCGCTCCTCCCATCGCACCCACCATCCCCATCACCAAAACGAACACCGTTTCCTGTTCCGCCACCAAAACCTGCGCTGCCTACAAACCCGTGCCCCAGAGTCCCGCAAAACCGTAACACAAGCGCAAAACCCGTTCCCATTCCAAACGCCGGACGCACCGCCCTCTTATATATCTATCTTTATCTTTATATATAAACGCTATTGACGTGCTGTTTTCAGCCCGATTTTGAACCTTCCTAGTCGTATTGACACGCAGTTTTTAGGCCGTTTTGGAACATTGCTTTTACTAACCCACCACTTTACCGGGTTTGTACCGCCAAAAAAACGAACATATTTTGTCATCGGCCATGCAACATTCTCACCGCATCAAGCAACATTTTTACGGCTTGAACATTTGCGAAAACTTGTATATAATCAAAATCACAAAGTCACCCGCCAGCATGAAACCGCATCCCTCTCAGCGCCCCACACAGCCCCTACAGGCCGTGTTTCCTTGTGGCCATGCAGTTTCTCGCCCGTTTTCTTCTCGTTTTTCACAGCGCATCCCAGCCTTATTATAATTTGTTCCCCGCCCTGCCCCGTCTGGCAGGTTTTATTTCACCCTGTTATTTACAAGTTTTCGCAAACAAAAGGAGTTGACCCCCATGTACATCATCATCCCCATCCACGGCCATTACGAGATCCGTGACGGCCCCACCTTTATCCAGTCCGCCGATACTTACCGCGAAGCCTGGCATGAACTCGCTTCCCTCACCAATTCCCCAACCTAAGCAATCGTGCATTCCGCACTTGCAAATATTTTTTACATTGGCTACACGCCAAAGAAAGGACACACATTATGTCTACTGTCAAAATTAACGAAACCACTTTCTCCATCACCTCCGCCCTGACCATGGCCCAGCTGAAAACCCTCCACACCAAGGCTCCCCAGGCCCTGCAGCTGACCAAGCCCGGCAAAAAGTCCGGCGATGACGATGAGATCATCTTTGCCATTGCCCCGTCCGCCAAGCAGAGCATGTCCACCTACGGCATCTGCTTCGCCAAGTCCGCCTTCAGCACCGACAATGCTATCTACGTTGAGGACCTGCCCGCCGACCTCGAAAACATCACTAAGGCCAAGGAGCATGTCGCCGAGCGCATCGGCTTCGCCAAGAAACACCTAGATGAAATCGAAACCCAGGCCACCGCAACCCTGGCTCAGCTCAAGGCCGACCACGATGCCATCATCGCCGGTATTGAAGTTTCCACCCCGGCCGCCCCGGCTACCCCGGAAAACGACACCGCCGCTCAGTAAGCAAAACGGCCGGTGCTCACCCCCACAACAAGCAGCCCGGCCATGATTTTTCTTCCCCAATCCACAATCCAACATAAAAATATTTCATCATAAGGAGATTTTCACCATGATTAACGTTACTATCGTCGATAACCTGCACCGCAACACCTACCCTGTTGACCCCAACACCACCCTGCGTTCCGTCCTGGAAGCTCATGATGTCGATTACACCACCGGCCAGACCAAGCTGGATGGTTCTTCTCTGGCCGCAGGCGACCTGGATAAGACCTTCGCGGACTTCGGTATCGCAGAAAAGTGCTACCTGGTCAACATTGCCAAGCAGGATAACGCCTGATTGATTCCTCTCCGGTGGTGTCTCTTCCCCCACCGGGGTGCTGCCTTACAGGAACAGCCTCCACGCGGCGGGCAGCGGGCAACGCAAACGCGGCCAATCGTTCCAAATCTAATCAGAAAGGAAAAATGAATCACCATGCCACTCCCCAATTACACCGATATTCTCAACACCATGTCGCCCACCATCACATGGCAGGACAACACCCCCTGCCGCACCACTTTCAAAGTAATTTTCACCAAGGCTCTGGCCTGCACGGTCTACCCCCGCCTCACCGCAGGCAAAACCCTTGCCATCCTTGGCGATGATTCCGGCCTCCAGCCTTCCACTAACCCGAATGAATCCCTTCTGTTCTTTGTCACCGATAAAGCCGCCATCCCCGATTCCATCCAGGAAGTCAAAGATATCGGCGCTTATCTCTCTGATAAGTACAAAGTTTATCAGGATGCAGCCGCCCGTATCACCATCGTCCAGTTCCAGCGCGACGGCGGCCTCTACAGCAGTGTTTTTTACCAGCGTGTTGCCTCGGCCATGCCCCGCCTGCTGCCCTGGCTCTTCAAGGATCACCCCCTCACCTCCGATGAGCTCGCTTACCTCCGCGCCCTCTCCACCCCGGATACTGGCTCGGAAACCCTCGCCCGGATGGCGGAGCCTCTTTATAACAAAACCGATCTGCCCTCCAGAGCCGTAGATAAAGCGATTGAATCCCTCTTCAAAGGTACCATTGACCGCCGTAAAGCGGATCTCAAGCGCTCTATTGAAAACCTTTACCGTGAGCTGAAAGAAACCCGCGCCCGTATCTCTGGAATTTTTACCAACATCACCAGCATCAACTGTGAGCTGACCGGCCTTGACTCCAAAGATGAATCCACCTTTATCACGGAACTCAAGGATTATCTCCACACTCAAAAGGGTATCTCCGTCGGTACTGACGATGGAGCGCTTCTCCTCACCATCACCACCTTCCTCTCCAACTATGACCCGGATGATGTCGAAACCTTTATCTTCAACAGTGACCGCCCCTATGAGGATCTTACCGGTGAAGAAGAACACGATGTCCGCATCCTTTTCCGGGCTGTGTTCATTGACCATATCTTCAAAATCAAACTCGCTGCCACCTATAAGCTTAATTACAACTGCCATGTCACAGCCATGTCTGACGCGATCAATATGAACGTTGTTCAGGCTGTTCCCAACCCTCACATCAATCATCACTCCTGCCTCGGTAACTATGAACCCATGCTGGAGGATGCCGAGGATCGCCGAGATTTTATTTCCGCCATTGCCATCTGTCAGCAGAGCGCCAGCAGCATGAACCTCGTCGAAACCATCTCCACCAAATATTTCTTTGATGATTTCGCCACCGCCTATCACACAAATATCCCCGTCATCCTGACCGCCGCCGGTGAATCCATCACCCCCAAGCAGGCCATTGAACAGCTCAAATCCGCAAACGATTCCGTTAAGGAAGGAGAATAACCATGCAAGTTATCCGCATTGATCAGACCGCCCTGGATGCCGCCATCGAACTCTATCGCCAGCAGCTCCTCACCGGCTCTGTCAAGCTCGCAAAAACAAAGGCAAAAGATAAAATCAACATCAATTTTACCGCCGATGCCTGGGCCAAACAGTCCCGCCTCATTGATGATTTCACTTCCGAGGTCGCCTGGCACGGCCTCATGCGTCAGCTCTCCCCCACCGAGTATGAAATCTATGATATCCTCGTTTACCCCCAGCAGGTCACTGGTGTCACCGTCGAAACCGACCAGGATAAATACAACGACTGGCTGCTCTCCCAGCCCGATGAAACCTTCAACAACATCCGCTACCAGGCCCACAGCCACGTCAACATGTCCCCTTCCCCTTCCGGTGTTGATGACGAAAACGAGTCCAAAATTGTCAATAAGCTCAAGGGCAATGATTTCTACCTCTTCATGATCTGGAACAAGCGCGGCGAGTTTACCGCCCGCCTGTATGACTACGCCGCCAACAAAATCTACGATAAAGATGATATCTCTGTTACTTACACCGATACCCTCTCCGATTTTGCTGCCACCGCCCAGTCCCTTGTCACCAAAGCCCTGCCCGTCTATTCCGCAGCTCACCCTCCCGTCAAGCCCACCGGCGGTACCGCACCCCACGTCGTCTGGGATAACGCCGCCCGCTGCTGGATGGACGATGATGGCAATTATTACGACCACTACCCCACTTATTACGATTATCACACCAACGGAGGTGCCTTATGAATCTTGCCAAAAGCCTGGATGTCTTCTCCCCGCATGACGTCAAAGGCCGCATCCACATCATTGGCTGCGGTTCGGTCGGTTCCACCATCGCGGAGCTTCTTGCCCGCTATGGCCTGACCAACTTCACCCTCTACGATTTTGATACGGTGAAAAAGAAAAACATCGTCAACCAGATGTTCTTTGATCCTCAGGTCGGCCAGCCCAAAGTGGAAGCCCTCCGCGATATTCTCTGTGCCATCAACCCGGAGGCCAAAAATGATATCCGTTTGGAACCTTCCGGCTGGAACGGCCAGCCCCTCTCCGGTTACGTTTTTCTTGCCGTGGATAACATCGAGATCCGCCAGAAAATCGTGGATGCCAACCGCTTCAACACCTTCATTAAAGCCATGTTTGATGTCCGCACCGCCCTTTTTGACGCCCAGCTCTACGCCGCCGATTGGTCGGACCCCAAACAGGTCGCGGAATTTCGCGCCACAATGAACTTCACTCATGCCGAAGCCACCGCCCAGGTTCCTGTTTCGGCCTGCGGCACTACCCTCGGTGTTGCCCCCACGGTTCGCGTTGCCGCCTGTTATACCGTCACCAACTTCCAAAACTTCATCAAAAAAGGTGAGCTGATCCACACCGGTCTCTCCGCCCCCTTCAACCTCCAGGGTGAATCCGCTTTTCTCGGTCTGTAACCCTGTCATCTTAGCGTTCCATTAAATTTTCGTTTGTGTTGTATACTGTAAGCTTTTTCGCTTCAGGCTCTTCGGTTATATCCAAGAGCACGAATTTGTTACCCCGACCCACCCCTCCACCAGATCCTGGAAGGCGGATTCCGACGGCGACTCCCGAACACATATCGCAGCGTCCGAACCTTATGTCAAGCACCGATTGGTGGTAAGCTACTAAGTCCAACCAATGAAACTCGTCCTTCAGGGACGAATGGTAGTACAGAAGCTCATTAGGACCAGTGCAAAAGCGCATCAATCCAACGGAAGCCCCATCGGAATCGACGATTCGAGTCACCCCTGCAGTCAACATTTCCCATCAGAACACAAACATAACCCTCACATAAGGAGCACTCACATGGTTTACATCACTTATAACTGCCCGGAACGTTTCCGGGAAATGACGTTTGAAGAACTCCTCCGCGGGGATTTCAACCTCGCCAACCTTTCCACCGGCGGTCACGGTGCTACCCGTACCGTCATCTGTAACAAAGTTCCTCCCCGCATCATGCGCATCACCAAGGTGGAACAAATGATCCTCCAGCTTCAGGCGTTCAACCAACAGTATGAATTCCTTCGCCTCGCCACTCCCCGTTCCAGCCTGTACAACCATTTTCCCATCCCCAAAGCCTCCGGCGGCCTCCGCTGGATCGATGCCCCCAACTCCGACTTAATGAAAGCCCTCAAGGAACTCAAAACCCTTTTCCAGTCCTGGATGTTTGCCGACCACCACACCTGCGCCTTCGCCTATGTCGAAGACCGTAGCGTCCTCTCCGCCGCCAAACGTCACCAAAAGTTCAATGCCTGGTGGTACGCCCATTTTGATTTCCATGGCTTCTTCCCCTCCACCACGCCGGCGTTTGTTCTCTCCCAGTTTGAACTTATTTATCCTTTCAACCTCATCCTCGCCAGCCCCACCGGCCACGCGGAACTGCTCAAGGCTCTCGACCTCTGCTTCCTTAACGGAGCACTGCCGCAGGGTACCCCCATCTCCCCGCTTATCACCAACATCATGATGATCCCCTTTGACCACGCCTTTGCCAAGGCCGTCAATCATTTTGAATCCGGCAAGCATAACCCGGACGGCACCCCCATCACCGACCGCCTCTGCTACACCCGCTACGCCGATGATATCATCGTCTCCTGCAAAGTTATCTTCAATTTCCATGCTGTCGAGCGCCTCATCGTCCAGCTTCTCTCCCAAATGAACGCTCCTTTCACCCTCAACGAAACCAAAACCCAGTTCCACTCCCGCGCCGGCCGCAACTGGATTCTTGGCGTCATGCTCAATAAGGATAACCAAATCACAGTCGGCTACCGCAAAAATAAAATCTTCAAAGCCACCATTGATACCTACTTCCGCGATAAACAAAAGGGCAAAAAGTGGCCGGATGAAGACCTTCAGTCCTTCCAGGGCAACATTACCTGGTTCAAGGATGTCCAGCCCGATACCACCAAATACATTATCCAAAAGTATAACGCCAAATATGGCCTTGACCTCGAATCCTGTATCAAGGCCGATCTCACCCCGCCCAGCGTAACCGCATAATCTCAAAAAAATCAATTTGTTTCAAAGGTAAAGTTTTGTTTTGATTTTTATTTCGAGTCAAAGCCAAACACCCTCCGGTTATATCCGAGGGTTTGAATTTGTTCCCATGTCCCATCCCCCAGGAGATGGCCTGATCGCGTCGCAGTAACCACTGCATCCAGCCTTGAACTCCCAGACACACGATGGGTCGCCTCAGGGCGCATCAGAAAGGACGGGCCAATGCACCAAACTCAACAAAATAAGCGAGCAACATCGGCGGCCGCCCCAATCAAACTCAGAAGATCAGTCATCACCACCATCCGGTTCCGGTGGCTGCCTCTCATCAGCTTTCACAAATTGATTTTTATTTTCTCCATTCCGCCCCATGGTTCCGGGGCATTCCCAGGCGCTTCAGTTGTTTCTTTCCTTTCTTAGCAGCTCGTTGCGCCCCCTGTTCGTGCGCCTGGTAAACGCACGGTCATGGTTTTACTTTCCTTTCGCTGGGCCTCCGGCCATCCCAATGGTTGGAGCGCCTGGTAATACCCCGGAACCCGCCCACAACAATGAATTCAGGTGATTTTTATGAAACTTATCTCCCCCGGCTCACGGGTCAAATTCTTTACCGTAGGACCCGTTATCGGCCATGATCACAATCCCATGAAAACTAAATTTCAAATCACCTATCTCTCCGGCACCGTCCAAGAAGATAACGGCAACCGCGTCACCGTCTGGACTGATGATTCCCGCACCTTCCACGTCCCCCATGAATACATCACCGAAATTCAGGACCCCAACGATTCTTTTGTCTATAAGTCCCCCAACACCGTACCCCCGTCTACCGTTTCTTTTGATGAAATTATTTCTGTTCTCTAATTCATACAGGTGATTCTTATGGGTCCTTATTACATTCAACCCGGCACTCCCGTTTATTTCAAATATACAACGTTTAGCAATCTACCGAGCACATGTACAGGCTATCTTACCTTCCACGGCCTTGTCAAATCTGATACTGGCTCTAACGTCGCAGTTGCTGTCCCCAGTATGAATAACAAAACATTTGTCACCACCCATTCCGCCCTTACTTATGACGATACCCCCGAAGCCGTCACCCCCGCTCCTCTCCCCACTCCTTCCATCTCTTTTGATGAACTTATTTCTCAAGGCAGGTGATTCCTCATGACCCCTTTCCTCCCCGGCTATGAACCCGGCACCTGGGTCGAGATCGTCTCCGGTCCGGAAATGCTCTGCTCCCTCCAGTATGATTACGGCACCACTTTCACCCTCACCGATTCTCTCCCCTATGAGCCTTTGCTGATTATATTTCAGTTCGTGCTTCACTCTTCGGTTATATCCAAGAGTTCAAATTTGTTACCGCCTCCCCCTCCCGGATCACGGGCGTCGTCTGCAGACGAGGCGCCTCCATACGGTTTCGAGGTGACATCAAAAGACCGGCATTAGAACCAAAACAAACGTTAATACGTTATTCGCAAACTCAACCATCGATCCACCCAAGAAGACCGTTTCCCCTCCAGCTTGTTCCCTGTTTTATTTTGAATCTATTTTTACCATCAGAAAGGATCAACCATTATGACCAAACTTACCTACACCCTCGCTATCATCAACGGTACTGTCTGCTATGAATGTCAGCCCTCCACCCCGCACGCCTTCTATTCCTGCGGCGGCTGGTTCGCCCCGTTCTGTACCGTCCTCGAACTCACCCGCAAAAACACCGTCAAAGCATAACAAATATCCAATATCTATTTATCCCATATCACAGAAAGGAACTTTCAAAATGACTCAAAATCTTACCCTTGTTACCCAAAAGCCTTTTGGCTCCCTCACCTGCAACGTCTACCAGGACGAAAACAATAAAAACGAATTCTACATGACAAGGCGTCAAATTGGTGAAGCACTAGGCTATGTAAAAGCTGATGATGCTATTTGGCAAATTCATGAGCGAAATAAAGATCGCCTTGACTCTTTTTCAGAAACCTCCGTTCTGGGGGTCGCTGAAGGAAATCGCACGGTACGCCGTGAAATTTGTGTATATACTTTGAGGGGGGTTATGGAAATCTGCCGTTTCTCCCGCCAGCCCAATGCGGATAAATTCATGGACTTCGTATGGGACGTTATGGAATCCCTTTACTATGGCCGCAGCGTCCTCGCCACCCCAGACCAAACCTCCGCCGTCGCCATGCAAACCATCCAGGCTCTTGTTGATTCCACCCTCAAAACCCAGGCCGAAACCACCCGCTGCATGGTCACAATGACCACCACCCTCGCTGCCCTCGCCAACCATTTCACCGGTGCCGTTCCCGCTCAACAGCCTGCCCCGCAACCCGTCACCGTCACCCCCAAGGATTATGCCGTCCACGATGACCCCGCCCCCAGTTCCAAAAACGAATCCACCCCGGTACCCGCCCCGCAAAAGTCAAGTGTCCCTGTTACTGTAACTCCAAAATCTGCATCCGCCCCCGTTACCTGGCGTGATGAAGTCTACCAAACCATGGATAAAATCATCCGCAATGCCCCGGAGCTTTACCCCTCCCGCCGCGATATCCTCAACCAGATCTACGCCAAAATGAAACGGGATTACGGCTTTGTCCAGGAGCAGGAGCGCATCAACTACCGCAAAGCCCATGCCTGCACCTCCTACCTCTCCACCATCCAAATCATCGGGGCCTCCACCACCTACCGCGAAATCTTTGATTCCATTTTGAACGATATCTATAACGATGCCATCATCAAGCACGTCCGCAAAAACGATTCCAACCCCAATTCTCAGCTCCCCCTCGGCGTCCAGCGGGAACTTGGCCTGATTAAAGATGAACCCTGTATTATCAAGTCCCCCACCACCGACCTTGATTCTCAGCCCGTCCCTGCTCCCCTCCCGGACGAACCCAAAAACTATAAGCCCATCCCTTCTCAGTCCCTTCTCGATGAACGCGCTGCCGCCATCAATGCCGCCATCGCCAAAGCCGCTGCCATCTACCATGATACCTCCTGCAACTTCTCCGTCACCTACCGCAACGTCTATAAAAATATGAATACCGATTGGGACGAAGTTCACACCCAGTTCCGTGCCCGCTATCATCGCGGTGCCCAGCAGCTCAAAACCCTTGTCATGTACAGCGGCGTCCTGTTTGATCGCTTCAATGCCGCCGTCAACACTTATATTAACGCCGCATCCAAGCCGGAAGTCGAATCCGCATCCAAGAAGGAGGCTTAAATATGTCTACCCTCACCATCCCCGTTCAAACCAAACAAACCCTCACCGGCACCTACGCCAAATCCGGCAATGATCTTTATTTTATCTCCGAAGAACCCGACCTCTTTCCTCCCAACCCCCGCACGGATTGGGATTGTTACTCCACATTCTATATCGCCCCCAACCGTTATTTCTCCGGTGATATACCTGTCAGCGCTTTTGTCCCTGATGTCAAAGCCGGCATCGAACCTGAATACGTCAAACTCCCTATCTATGCCTACGTTCACTCCGCCATCGCTCTCTCCACCACGCCGTTCCATGATGATTTTGATTCCGGCCTTGCCGGTTTCGCCGTCTGCACCCGCCAGGACGTAGCTGACCTCGGCTACTCCACCCCGGATTGGCGCTCTCATGCGGAGAACGTGATCAAAAGTGAGCTTGAACTCTATCAGCAGTACCTCAACGGCGAAGCAAAAGCTCTCACCCTCTATCAATATAACCCCGATTCCAATGAGTGGGAAGTAAACAATTCCTGCGGCGGCTGCTATAACATCGAATCCGATCAGGATATGGTTGATGTCTTCTTTTCCAACGCCACCGCCCTCGACCACCCCGATTTTGAATCCTGACCCCCCTACATACAAAAAAAAGGAAGTTGATCTTATGCTTTACACCGTCAACGGTCATGAATATTCTTCCGATTCCACCCCCAACCAAAAAATTCTCGACCAGCTCATCAACCGTGAAGTCTTCTGCAATATGAACCAGGAAATGGATTTTATCCTCTCCGCTCTCGCTTATGACGCCAGCATCCCGGAAGATCCTCCTTTCGATGAATCCGATTACGAATCCGCTATCTGTGATGCTTCATCCCAAACCTGCTCCGAGTGCGGTAATTCCAGCTACTTTGATGAAGTTGATGTCCCGGACCTCGATGATTCCAAATTCCAAAACCCGGATTATGATCCTGACGTCCCGGAACCTGTGGACCCCTATATCTGCCCCGTCTGCGGCCTCACCTACCCTACTCTCGCCCAAGCCCGTGCCTGCTGCGAGTCCGAAACTGTTCATGTCTGCCAGTGTTGCGGTGCTGTCTACAGTGACGATGAATACGATGACCTCGATACCACCCCGCCTGAAATCTTTGAATGGTGGGCGGTCTCCAACTGGTTCGGTGAAAAGCTCAAAGCCCGCGGTGAAGTCGTTCTTGATTGCTGGGGCAAGTCCTACTGGGGCCGCCAGACTACCGGTCAGGCCATCTCTCTTGATTTCGTTATTGCTTCCATCGCCAAGGAAATGCAAATCCTGGATGGCCAACTCCATTCCTGGGCACCCAAACCCCAGTCCAAATCCGGCAGCCCCACCCCTATGCCGAATTCTATCGTTCCTGACGCTGCTTGTTATGGCGCTCATACTGTTCAATGAGGTGATTTTTTTATGACCTTCCAAGACCTCTACCTCGGCCAGCGCGTCCGCATCCTCTCTTGGGATGAACTCAATTCCATCAGCCATCATGATAGTGCCTATGGTATTTACTTGCCGGACAACTCATTCTTTAATAGCGAAATGGAATACCTTTGCGGTGCCACTCTCACCATCGTAAACGAACCTTCCTATTTTGACAGAGATAAACGTTATCTTTCTTCCGATATCTTCCAGTTCGATGATCCTTTTCTCTCTCTTTCTCGTGGCACCCTCTCTACAGCTGAATTCCGCCGCTGGCTCCTCTCACCCGCCATGCTCGCCCCTCTTAACGAATCCTCTTCCGTCATTCCTCCCACCATCTCTTTTGACCAACTCCTCACCGGAGGTGAACTCCCTCAATGAGACCTCTTAACCCTACCGATTATCCTACCTACAACGTCGGAGATGAAGTTACCATCCGTCAGTGGGATGATATGGAATCCGAATTTGGTTTGGACGAATATGGTGGAATCAAAGTCCCAAAAACTTTCACAGAGTTTATGAAAAAATATTGCGGACAAACACTTCCCATTGTTCATGTAAACCGCTATCCATCTCCAAAATTTGATTCTTATTTTTTCGACGGTACTTCCGTGGTTTTTTCTTCCCCTATGTTTGAACAATCCAAACTCCAATCCGTTCCGCCCTCTTCTCTCTCTTTTGATTCTCTTCTCCAAGGTGGTGACTTCTTTTGATCCCCGAAACAACCGATCTTTTTTACCCCATCATCCTTCCTAACCAAAAAATTTTCTTCCCCTCCTTCGCTCAATGTAAAGCTCTCTATGATGATTTTCGCCAAAGCTCTGATCTACGCAAACAATCCGTCGCTCCCTGTATGAACTTATCAACTAGGGGTAATCTCGGTTTCTGTCCTGTTTCTGACGTTACTGCTGTTCCCCGCGGTGATTTTGATTCCCCTCAAATCGTCACTGCCACAGGTGTCTGCAATAAAAATTTCTTTCAGTTCACCACCCAGGACGGCAAAATGTATTACGCTTCAAAAATTTATGCTGCCTACCAATCTCTTATTGAATCCTCCCCCGTGCCTACTCCTCCCCCTTCCATTTCCTTCGATGATTTACTTCAAGGTGGTGCTTAACCTATGCCGTCTTATCCTCACAAATTTCAGCCTGGCGATACGGTCACAATCCGCACCTGGGATGATATGCTCTCTCAATATGGCAGCCTGGGTGAACAAGTAGGGATTAAAACCCCTTATGTAACCCTTGACTATAATATGAAACAGTTTTGCGGTCGCTCTTTCAAAGTTGAATATGTTCGGCCATCCATTAACGATAAACATTGGATTTATGGATTAAACGGCAACTGGTTCCCTTTTACTGAAGACATGTTCGTTTTTACCCCATCTGTCCCTGCTTCTACCATTTCTTTCGATGATCTTATGAAAGGAGCCACATAATGAGTTCGTATTTTCCTCAAGTCGGTGATTTTGTTATGATCCGCCCCTGGGATGATATGGTAAAAGAGTTTGGCACTGATTACTATGGGGATATCCCAACGCTTCCTGCCGCCATCTTTCAAAATATGAAACAATATTGCGGTCATTTCTACACTGTTGAAAGTGTAACCACTACCGCTGTTGGCTCCTGGTGCTCTTTTGCGGATGTAAGCTATGATTTTCCTGTCTGTTCTCTTGTGTTACCCGTCTTTGAATCCTCTCTCACCTTTGATGATCTTATGAAAGGAGCCGCTCTATGAATTTCGATCCTCAGCCCGGTGATATCGTCACCATCCGTACATGGGATGACATGGCAGAAGAATACGGTTTGAATGAAAGTGGTGGAATTAAAACTCCGTTTCTCACCATTTTGGAAGGTATGAAACAATTCTGCGGCCACTCTTACATTGTAAAACGATCTGATAGACAATCATGTTCTTTTTACGATTTCCCTTTTTACTTCCCTATCTGTGCTCTTACCAATTATTCTTCCTCCTCGCAATCCATTCCCATTTCCTCCATCTCTTTTGATTCCCTCATCCAGCCTCTCACCACCCCCTGAAAGGACCGCCCCAATGAAACAATTTTTCCAAACTGACCCGGACACCCGCCAGTATTGCCGTGCGCTCTCTCCCACTACATACCAGTTCACTGACATCGTTCCTTTTCATTCCAAATCGGCTTCTCCCAACCGCAATTATTATGCCGTTGCCGCCGAAACGATCGACCTCTCTGCCTATACCATTCGCCAGCTGGAACAAGCCGTTGAACCTTATTACTGTTCTCTGCGCGGTCTTGTCTCCGCCTATGGTTCTGATACCACCTTGCCGGAAATCCTGCAGATCATCGCGGAATGTGTCTTTGAAAATATTGAAACCCCAAAACTTGTTTCCCCTGCTGCTGATTATCCCCGTGTTGTCTCCTACCAACGCCAGTGGATTTCCCGCCAGGAATCTACCCCCGGCCTTCCCAAAACAATGTTCAAATCCCTCACCGATTCCGTCACTGCATCTTAAATTAAGGAGATGATTTCATGTCCTACTTTACCCGCTACACTCTCGATGTCTTCCGCGATGACGACCCCACTCTCATCCCGGAACCCACCCGTCGTGCCATCCAGCATGAACTCCAAACCCTTTACGCCGATGCTTCCCCTTACCTCAGACCCTTCGATCCTTCCGCCTATTTTTATGATGACGAGAATGATATCCTCACCTTCGACCCCGAAAACGAATGTCCGTTCGATGTCACCAACGATATGATCGCCCTCTCCCGCTCCTTCCCTTCCCTCACCTTCCGCATTACCTCCAAAGGCGAATGTGACGATGACTACTGGCGTCAGTATTTTGTCAATGGCAAAACCTGTACCTGCCCCGGCAAAATCGAAATCACTTACGCCCCTTATAATCCCCGCAATCTCAAAGCCCCGTACTGATAACCGTACCACTTCCCATTTTTGTAATATTTTCCACCACCTTGTTTTATTTTTAACATTGTTCTATAACAAAAATCAAAAGGAGTTACATATTTATGAAAATCGTCAACACCGGCATCAAGTACCAGATCTACGATGATTCCCTTCGCACCTTTGATTCCCTGCCCGCTGCCACTTACTGCGTCCGCTTCTCCAAGCTCAGCGGCTTCTATCTGGAATCCCGCCCCAATATGCAGGTCAACGAAACGGTCTATGGCCCGCATGAATCCAAGGTCGAAAAAGTCATCGCGTCCTACAACGCTTTCCCGCGTTCTCTTGGCGTCATCCTCAGCGGCGCAAAAGGTATCGGCAAGTCCATGTTCGCCCGCCTGCTCTCCACCCGCGCCATCTCTGCTGGCTTGCCCGTCCTTATTGTCGATGAAGCCATCCCCGGCATTGCCTCCTACCTCGAATCCATCGACCAGGAAGTCATGATCCTCTTTGATGAATTCGATAAAACCTTCGCTCACTCCTCCGATAATGATAAAACCGATCCTCAGTCCACCATGCTCTCCCTGTTCGATGGCACCTCCAACGGCAAGCGCCTCTTCGTTGTCACCTGCAACGATCTCAAAGGTCTCAATGATTTCCTCGTCAACCGCCCCGGCCGCTTCCACTACCACTTCCGCTTCGATTACCCCACCGCCGATGAAATCCGCACCTACATGCAGGATAAGCTCAAGCCGGAATATTATGACCAGATCGATGTCGTCATCGGTTTTGCCGGTCGCGTTGACCTCAATTATGACTGCCTGCGTTCCATCGCCTTTGAACTCAACACCGGCCTGCCTTTCACGGAAGCCATCAAGGATCTGAACATTGTCAACCTCAACGCTGAGCGCTATAACATCACCATGAAATTCGCAAACGGTGTTGTCTATACCGCCAGCAATGTCCGCCGTGATCTCTTCGATCCCTCCTCGGAAGAATACGTTCGCTTCTTTAACAAAAACGGCGATTTTATCTTCGAAGTCACCTACAACAATGATTCCGTTCAGTTCGATAAAACTTCCGGCACTCCCTTTGTTGAAGGCAAGGACCTCACATTTGAATATCGCCACATCTCCGATGATGAACTTTCTGACCCGGATGAAAAGGCTTGCTATGATGCCATCGCTCAGATCAAATCCACCACTCCCGCCGCTCTCGCCTTCCGCCGCACCCGCTCCCGCGATATCCACTACGCCGTCTAAAGGGGGTTGTCCCATGTCCGCTACAAATCCGCTTTACGATGAAGAGCTTCACTGCCGTCACTGCGCTTATCATGGCATCAAATGTAAACGTGCCAATAACACCACTGTCAATCTTGTTTCGGATTGCGCTCATCTTCACTACGGTTCCTATCAGGGCATTTGTTCTGATTTTGCTCCCAATCCCAACTACCCGTTCTACTTCAAAAACTGGACAAGCTTCCAGGATTATTTTGATCACGCCGCCCCGGATATCCCCCGTCCCAACCTGGCCGACCAAACTGCCGCTGCTGTTTTCTGTTTCAATGGTGATCGCAGCACTCTTTACTTTGTCAGCCAGAACGATTTTATCTTCGGCAACCTCTATCAGGATGGTAAGCTCCGCACCGTCTATCGCCAGGTCAAAACCAAAAACATTCATTCTTCGTCCGGCTATTCCTACCCAACCGAAGCCTGTGATTTCACTCCTTTGCCTCAAGGTGCTTCCGTTCCGCTGGAAGCTGTCTGCACCACCCAGCCCGCCTATCCGCCTTTAATCTACACCCCGCCTCTCACCTCAGAACAGGATTGTCCTTACCCTTATGATGAAACTTTTACCACAAAAGTTTGGGAAGGCAATGATTTCATGCCGCCACCCACCGTTTGCCCCTGGGGTCCCAACGTCCACCGTTGGCTTTCTTATTTCGGCGAGGGCTACACCTCAGCAAAGGATGATTCTCCCCTCGATCTCTACTGTTCTCCGTCCGCTGGCATCCGCCTGCAAGTTACCGGTCACTACTTCTACTTAACGGAAACTCACCCCGGTACCGAGCTTCTTTTCACCAACAATGAATCCCATCGCAATTTTCTGGCTCAAGCCTGCACTCTTGCCCACCGCGATATGTCCAGGGACCGCGCCCTGCAACTCCTCTCCCGCACAAAACCGGATTGCAAACTCTGGCAGATTTTGCGTGCTCACTGCCTGCCCCTTGCCCAGTCCGCCCATGATTTCACCCAATAAATCCAAGGGTATTTGCAAAAATAGGTGGTTTGAATAAAACCATCTGTTTTTACAAATACCACAGGCATTTGGATGTTTGTTGCGCCTATCGATTTTCCCAGTTGATAGCTCCGCACGAGTGGCATTGTCTCGTACAATACCGCTCACAGCAAACACCCAGCCAAGGGAAACACAACCTCCTGTTTCAGCAGGAGAGACTTACAGTAAAAGGAGGGTAGCGTATATGCCTACTGTATATGTGTTAAACAAAGATGGTAAACCTTTGATGCCAACGACTCGCTGTATGCATGTGCGCCATCTCCTTAAGAATGGAAAAGCACGAGTCGTAAAATCAAAACCGTTTACTATCCAGTTGCTTTATGAAACTGATGATGTAGTTCAACCCCTATACTTGGGTATCGACCCTGGTAGGACCAACATCGGCGTTGCCGTTGTCAAAGCAGACGGGGCGGCGGTCTTTACTGCGCATCTTGAGACCCGCAATAAGGAAGTCCCTAAGCTGATGAAAAAGCGTAAGGAATCACGCTGCGCAAGACGCACCAACGGCAGACGCTGCCGCCGTCAGCGGAGAGCAAAAACCAACGGCACTATTTCTAAGAAGTGCGTAAAGCAAACCACTGCTCAAAATGGTAGTGTTAGTAAACGTGCAAAAGAAATTGGCGTTATCAAGCGCCATCTTCCGGGTTGTGAGAAAGATGTACTTTGCATTGGTATCAAAAACAAAGAGGCAAAGTTCACCAATCGTGCAAGACCGGAAGGATGGCTTACGCCTACTGCAAATCAGTTGCTACAGACACACATCAACTTGGTGAAGAAAATTCAGAAGTTTCTTCCTATCAGTGATGTTGTGCTTGAAGTCAACAAATTTGCGTTCATGCAGCTTGACAACCCTAACATTCAGAAATGGCAGTATCAGCAAGGCCCACTCTACCAAAAAGGGAGCCTTGAAAATGCTGTTTCTGAAATGCAGGAACACCATTGCCTATTTTGTGAGAAGCCCATTGAACATTACCATCATGTAGTACCAAAATCCGAAAACGGTAGCAACACTATCGCCAATATTGTTGGTCTATGCACGGAGCATCACAATCTCGTTCATAAGGATGCTACCTGGCAAAAGAAACTCGCCAAAGAAAAAGTCGGACTCGTCAAAAAGTACAGTGCTTTGAGCGTATTGAATCAAATCATTCCGGCATTGACGAAAGAGATGAATTCTCTTTTTCCGAAGCATTTCTTTGTGACCAATGGTAAAAGTACCTACGACTATCGTACAGCGCACGGTGTGAGTAAAGACCATTGGCTTGATGCTTATTGCATTGCCTGTTCTGTTTTACCCAACGATGTTTGTGATAGCAATATAAACAGCCATGTGCCATACGAATTAAAGCAGTTCCGCCGCCATGATAGAAGAGTGCTACACAAAGCGAACATGAGCCGCGTGTACACACTCAATGGCAAAACAGTGGCAACGAATCGCCACAAGGCTATTAAACAGACTACCGACAGTTTGGAAGAGTTTCGTCAAAGCCATCCAGGTGATGTTTGCAAGCTCAAGGTGAAAGAGCATCATCCTGCATATAGAAACTTGAACCGTAACTATCCAGGAAGTGTATTTCTTGTTGACGGGCAAGTTCATGTGATGCAAGGAGTTAGCGGCTCACATAATGGCAAAGCAGATGGATATTACAATACGAATGGCAACGCATATCCATATTATAAATGTAAATTTGTTGTCAAAAACGAAGGAATTGTATTTGCATAAATTAGTAGACCACCTATTTTTCAAATAGAAAATCACCTAATTTTGCAAATACCCAAATCCAACAAGGAGCTGACCTACTCCCCTCATGTCTTCCCGTCTTGATCCTCTTGCCCGCAATTATTATCGCCGCAATAACTACCGGCAAACGGCTGGCTACCCCAAGCGTGAATGGACGACCGAGGAAATGAATCTTATCCTCGTCCACTCCATCCCCGACCGTCAACTTTCCGCTCGTCTTCAGCGCAACGTCCAGTCCATCCAAGTCATGCGCTGCCGTCTTCGTTCCAAATAATTTCAATTTTCAAAATCCAAGGAGGTAACAATTATGTTAGGTGGTTTTGGTTTAATTCTCGGTATCGCTGGCCTATTCGGTTCTGCCGCTGCATCCGGCTACACATCCAATGATATTAAAGATTTTAATGCCCTCGGTGCCCACCAGCGCTCCATCTCGGAACCCACCCCGGAAGAGAAAGCCATTTATGAAAAGTGGCGTGGAAAAACGTTTAATCAGCGGCATGAAGCTTTTTCAATGCTTGCAGGGGAACATCACGTTGATTGTGCCGATGCCAAACGTATCTGGTGGCAGCATATCTTCGAGGATGAAAAAGTTGAGGTCAATCCCAACTATCTCGACCGTATCAGCGGCGTGCATGATCGCGCTCTGACCTATAAGGCAGAACAAATCGGCAAAAAGCGCCGCGGCTGGTAAGGCAGGTGAATCCTTATGCTCATCAAATTTCTTCTCCTCCTCCTTATGTTTTTCTCCCACCTCATTGCCGATTACAATCTCCAGGGCATCCTCGCCGATCTCAAGCAGCGTTTATGGTGGGACCTCAAGTACTCCAAGGTGTTCGTTCAGGAACATTATCCTGTTGATTACATCACCGCCCTCATCGAGCATTCCTTCATGTGGTCAACTTGCATCATAATTCCGCTTCTAGTTTACTCTCTGTTCGTTCCTTATAATCCCCATGCAATTGCCTATTTCTGTTCCTCCATTCTTACCAATACCGGTTTTCATGCTATTATTGACCACCAAAAAGCAAACGAAGGTTCTATCTCTCTTACCACCGACCAGCTCCTTCATACCGGTCAAATCTTTTTCACCTGGCTGTTCTTCGTTCTGTCCTATTAAAAAAAATAAAAACCAGGGTCGCAAAACCCTGGCGTACATCCTCCCATTCAAAGGAGCGTTGCTTATGAATTCTATCCCTCAGTTCTCCCAACAGCTTGTTGAGCTACTCAAATCCAAATCTCTTCACATCTCTGCTGCCGAAAGCTGCACCGCCGGCCTCTTTTCTTCCTCTCTCGCCAGTATCCCCGGCGCATCCAGCGTTATGGAGTACGGCTTTGTCACCTACTCTGCCGCTGCCAAAACGAACATTGTCTCCGTCAAACCGGATACCATCAAGAATTACACTGTTTATTCCGGTCCTGTCGCCGCCCAAATGGCAATCGGCGCAGCTCAAAAATCCGGCGCAGAGCTTGGCGTTGGCATCACCGGCATTGCAGGTCCTCATGCGGAATCTCAGCCTGTCGGCACTGTCTATATCGCCGTGGCCAATTCGGAGATCCAAAATGTTTTCGTTCGCCGCTATCTTTTTCAGGATCACAACCGCAACATCATCCGTCAAAAAGCCGTCCTTGCTGCTATGGATCTTGTCACCGCCGTCATCACTTCCACCGGCCGCCAGCCCCACTTTGCCTGGTCTTGCAGCCCCGCTATCATCCATACCGTAACCGAATCCAAAACCCACTCATTCTAATCACTATATAATAAGGTAGGTAATTTGTTATGAATAGAGAACGCCGCTCCAGAATTCGTGGTCTTATCAAGGCTTTCAAGGATCTCTCCTCCACCATCCAGAACGATCTTTCCTCCCAAGTTCAGGACCTGCACGATCTTGAGGAAGAAGCCTTCGATAATATGCCGGAGTCTATGCAGGATTCCGACCGCGGCACCGCCATGCAGGACGCCATGGATGAACTTCAGTCCGCTGTTGATCTCTGTTCCGAAGCCTCCGATGCCATTGATTCCATCGTGGATTCTTTACAGGCCGCTGCAGGATGATTTTCCCTCCCCATCAGGTAGTCTACTGTGCAGTGCATCTCGTCCGCCAATACACCCAGCGCCCAAAACCCTGGGTAATTGATCCCGTTCTCCCACCCCATCACGGTGTGGGTTCCGCATCGCAGCCGCTCTGCCAGTTCCCGCTGGCTTATCCCGTTTGCCTTGCGCCACTCTCGTATAATTTGCCCAATCTCCATATTTTCGTGTCCCCTTTTCAATGTTAGTACAGGTTTCCGTTCTAGTATCTTGAATTCCTTTGTGCTATACTCGCATTATACAACAAATGGTTGTCAATTACAACTATTGGGATTAAATTCCCACCATTTTCCAGTCCATCTTTTCGGACGTCAATGAATAAGGAGGAGCCATGAACACACAAACTATCACCCTTGCCCAGCTTGCCACCGCCTGCCAAAACGCAGCCTACATCAATGTCCACCTCTACACCCCGGCCATGTCTTCCCTCTCCACCTTCAAGCCAGATCAAATCCGCTTCATGTCCGCCTCCACCGGCGTCCCGCTGCTTCGCTTCCAAAGCAAAACCAGCACAATCGTCCTGCAGGCTCTCAGCATTCAGGCCGCCGTCACCCCCAGCACCCCCGGCAACGAGATCCCTTTTGGCCGTTGTACCTACTCCTACACCACTTATGATTTCGCCTTAGATGGTGTAAATTATTCCGTAAATATTTTTCAAAAAACTTGAAATCTACTGTTGACTTCTTGTAAGTAACGTGGTATGATAATATCACAAGGTAAGCAATAAATAAGTAAAGGAGGTTTCCCCGCTATGTTCAAACCCAGTACCTCGGTTCCCAAGTTTGGCGAAATCCGGCTGGGCTGTGCTCCGCAAGACCATGCTCTGCTCGGTACGCACAAGTACGTTGGTATTCATCCCTATCTGGTCGTCAGCAATGATGTTTATAACAAATTCAGCGGCCAGTGTGATGTCATCCCCTTCACCACCAAGCGCTTTGCAAGTGCCAGTCCAACGCATGTTGATTACCCAGCCGGTTCCATCCGCGGCCTTACGCGGGATTCTACCCTCGTGGTCGAAGCGCGGGATACCCTCCTGAACTCTCAGCTTGGTGAACCGATTGCCCGCTTCTCGGATGAAAACTGGCAGCGGGCCAAAAAAGCTTTCCTCACTCAAAATCCATTCCTTACCCGCTGGATCATCCCGGAACCCCGCCCAACACCGGTTGCATAGTTTTTCTTTGCATTTCCTGTCTACATACGTTATACTATAAATAACTAGAAAGGCAGGATCTGTATGGGCAAAACTATTATCGATCGGTATAACAATGATTCTGTTCGTATTGATCGTTATCAGCAACTTATCTCTGATATTACCAATGCTTATATTACGGTCAATCACGGCAAAACCGTTCCGCAGTATATCCAAAAAATCATTCCCCGGCTTTCCTACACGCTCGAAACGTATGAGCATCAGTACGGCACCAGGTTTGAATCCTTTTCCTATCAGCAGTACGCATCGTTTTATAAGCAGGCAATCATCGGCAACTCGGCAAGTGCAGTTATCAACCGCAACAAGCTGGTCCTTCTCTCCTGTTACCTGGATTACCTGGTTCTTCAAAACGTTATCACGCTGGATCAGTCAACAGGTCATCCGTTCCGTCAGTTTCTTCAGATGTCACTGGCTGATAATGAGGACGATTCTCAAATTTCGTCCAAGCCATCCCTCACTACCGTTTCCAATCCCAGCAAACCCACTCTGCAGCAGTCCCTTGATTCCTATTCTCAGCAGATGCTCTTTTCTGATGAAGAATTCGAATCTCTGCTGGAAGCTATCTTTAATAACAGTGATCTGGACTGTATGCCCCGTGCAATCTATACCCTTGCCTGGTGCGGTGTGGAGGTCAAAAACATTGCTCTTATCAAAAAAGCGGATGTCGATCTTACCCGTATGGTAATTTACGCCACCGAACAAAATCACCTCCCGCAGGATATTGTGATTTCTTCCTCTTTCTGCTGTATCAACCTTGAAAAAGCCATGCTTGCGCAAGGTATCCTGGTACCCAATCGTACCGGTATGCGTGAAGTATCGTTTTTTGGCCGCGATGATTATGTGATCCGCGGTGTAAAAGGCGCCAATAAGGCCGAAACGCCGGACCCGGACGCCAGCGGTTTTTATATCGTCAATAACATCAACCGCGTCTATTCTCAGCGCCAAGAACAGCTTCCGGTGAACAATCCCTTCAAAAACAAAAAAGTTCTCGTCAGCTCTTGTTATAAATCCGGCCGGTTCCTGCGGCTCTTCAAAACACAACAGCTGTCAGAAAAACTCTGGGGCGTTTATAGCAATGATTTCGTTTACTCTTACAAAAAGTGGCTGTCTTACAAGCAGCTCAACTTAAAATAATTTTTCCTCATCGTGGGGCATCGTCGTCCCACATTTTTACGGGCGCTATATTACAAGTTTTCGCAAACACTATTTTCAGGAGGTTTTTCCCATGACTACCGAATCCATGTCCATTCACCGCGCTCTGGTGGAACTCAAAACTATTGATTCCCGGATCATCAAAAAGATCGATTCCGCCAAGTTCTGTGTCGCCGCCAAAGCCAAAGCTACCAAGCTCGGTGCAATCACGGTGGATGAATTCAAAACATCTGCTCAGGCCAGTTATGATTCCGCTATGGATCTCATCAATCGCCGCAACGCCATCAAGGCCGCTGTCTCCAAGTCCAACGCGGTCACAGAAATTTCAGTCAACAATAAAACTTATACCGTGGCCGAAGCCATCTCTCTCAAGCAGCACGGCATGGAATACCTGGACTACCTGCGCAGCCATATTCAGGCTCAGTATTCAAACGAAACCTCTCAGATCACTTCCGCCAATCTCCGTGTGGAAGCCAAGGCCGATGATATGGTCAAATCGATCTGCGGCGGCGATTCCAAAACCAAGGATGCCGATCCTGAAACTGTCGCCAAGATCCGCAACACCTATCTTGAACAGAACTCCATGGAGCTGGTCGATGGCCTCACCAAAGGCTGTACTCAAATCATTGAAGACTTGCAGTCCCAGATCAATTCCTTCAACAACGAAATTGATTCTGCCCTCTCTGTTTCCAACGCCATTACCCAGATTACATTCAGCTACTAAGCTGTTTTGATACCATTTGCCTGTGTACTGAAAGCGTCAAACCACAAGCCGCTTTGTCCGCTGTGGAATAATGACAAAGTTAAAACTATAAACACCTGTTCCACGATCATTGCAATTATGATAAAAATATTGGTTCATTCTTTGTGGCTGCATTTTTGTATGCCAAGCCCGTCAGAATGAATGTATTTGCCCGGAAAGTTTAATGCTTAACGCTTAAACCTCAACGCTCAAATTTTAAACTTTATTTTTCATCAAGGTTTATTCCTCAATCCCCAAGGCTCAAGGCTCTATTAAATCCTTGGCGCAAGGTCATGTGCATGGCTGTGTCGGCACCTCGCTGTCCTCAAGGCTGGTACATGGGCAACGTGCGAAGGCGGTAGCACGTTAAAACAATCCGCCCTGGTATGATTCCCGGCAGGTCGGCTGCTTCACCGGTCCAATCCCGGCAGGAATCAATGAATTGGCAAAATAAAAAAGCCCCATACCAAACGGCATAAGGCTTTTGCTATTTACCTTGTGACAATCTGCCACACCCACAGGATTGCTCCTGCGATTGTGATAACATCCGCCACTTCGGCAATAACTGCACTTAGGCGTTTCCTCACGGAACCACCACCCTTCTTTCATTTTTAGCTTCGCCTTCTCAATAAAACGTAAGACGAAACTTTGTGAAAGAGGAAATTGCTAAAAAATGATTGTGCTAAAAATTCTGAAGGTAGTGCAATTGTATCTTATCATGACTTTTTCCTTTTGTCAATTCGTTTCTCAGCGTCCGCAGCTTAAAGCGGTCAAGCGCCCGACTTGTAATCGGGAGATCGTTGGTTCGATTCCAACCGGGCGCTAATCTGGGGTGTTCGTATAATGGTCAATACTCCTGCCTTCCAAGCAGGCAATGCCGGTTCGATTTCCGGGACGCCCCTCCACAACAGAATAACTTCATTTTGGTTTTCACACCGTAAAGTCCCGTCACACCGGCGCGGCCGTGGATTGGCCGCACCGGGTAGCAAACGGCTCCACACCTCGATCATATCCAGTGGTCAGCGGCTTTTTTTTCGGGGTTCTTGCTCCCATTTCAGTTCAAACAGTTTGTCGAGCTGTCTGCGGCTGAAAATGCTCTGTTCGTATTTCCAAATGAACTGCGAAAAGCTTATGCCCTCTTTGTTATCAAACGCAAGCCACTTGTCGTAAATGGCGTTGTTGCAATTTTCCTGTAACTGCGTATATCCAGGTGTTTGAATTTGTATCTATGTACCCGTCACCAGTACAAACATATGTACCATATCGCGGGGTGTCGTCTCCATCATGAATTTATTCTGTTATTATGCCAGGTTAGCTCAATTAGGCAGAGCAGCCGTTTTGTAAGCGGCAGGTTATGGGTTCAAGTCCCCCACCTGGCTCCACCGTTTCGGTTCACTCCGGGGCGTCATGGCTCCCAGCGCCGGTCAAGTCTGGGGTACGCGGAGGGCAATCTCTCCGTCAAATCAGTGGGTGAAATAAACTCGCTGGACGCTTTATTCTGGTCTAACCCCCAGATGCTAAAGCAATGGCAGAGCAGCGGCACACTGCCTCAAAACTATTCCGTTTGCACCTTCGGGCAGGTAACAGTCCACCTTGCCGGGTTCAAAGCCGTCTTTACGGCAGTCTTAACACGCAGCACCCAGCATGAAACCGATCGGCAGAACTTCCAGTTGGCTTCCAAACACCTTTCCAACTGGTGACAAGACGGGAAAGTCCTCCGGGCTGCGGCGAGTGGTAAGCAGCGGTAAGTACCTATCGACATATGGTGAGACGGCTAAGCACGTCACTGGTACCTCAAGGGTGGGATGCCCTTTCACATGGAGCAATACTCAAGCTGGTTTAAGAGGCGTCCCTGCTAAGGACGTAGCCAACAACCCCGCCTAAACCGGTCCTCCGGTTATAGATGGGATTTACGGGGAAACTCGTAAGTCCGGTTGGTTAGCCTAAGTCTGCTGCTCCGGCAACAGGAAACTACGTTGTGTACCAATAATATAGGCACCTTACTCATGCTCCACAAGTGGTAAGCTCTGCGGACGGCTCGTTAAACATCTCTGAGGGTAGGAGAAGTGCGAACGTCATGTCGAAAGACTAAAACGGTATAACAACATTGGCGATGTGGACCACAGGGCGCAAGCCCTGACTTATTGATTTATTATTTACGAAAGGGGTGCCTTGCATGAGCACTTGTGCTTGTGTTTTCAGTAAAAGCGGCAAACGCCTGATGCCGACCATCCGTCTTGGCAAGGTGCGCCATCTTCTGAAAGACGGAAAGGCAAAAATTATTAAGCATCATCCGTTTACCATCCAGTTGCTGTATGACAGCGAAACGAATATTCAACCCATCGAAATCTGCGAGGATGTGGGTTACAACTACATTGGCATCAGCGTGAAAAGCCAATCTCACGAATATGTGTCTGTACAATATGATACATTGCAGGATGAGAAAGACTGCCACGATAGTTGTCGTAAGATGCGCCGCATGTATTGCAAGGTAGTTCCTATTACGCATGTAACTGTTGAAGTTGGTTCTTTCGACACAATGCTTGTAAAAGCCATCCAAGAGGGTAAAGCTATACCGGAAGGCGCAGATTATCAAAAAGGCCCTCGCTACAATTTGGCAACACTACGGGAGGCGGTATTCTATCGCGATAACTACACTTGCCAAGTTTGTGGCCGTGAAGTCCAAAAAGACGGTGCCATTTTGCATGTGCATCATATGTTCTATTGGAAGGGCCGCCACGGCAATAGTCTTAGTGAACTTCTTACTGTGTGTGAAAAATGCCATACACCGGCTAACCATCAAAAAGGCGGCAAGCTGTACGGATTCGGTGAAGATATAAAATTTGCAAATCTATCCGGCGCAGCATTTATGAACACTGTGCGCTGGCAAATCGTTAATGAACTTTACGCTGTTTTTGGAAAACCGTTCGTCACATTCACTTATGGCGCAATGACCAAAGAAAAGCGGATTGCCTTTCATCTTGAAAAGTGTCATAACAACGATGCGTATGCAATGGGGAACTTTCATCCAGTTGACCGCTGCGCGTTTGAACATTATAAAAAGGTGAAACGCAATAACCGCATTCTCGAAAAATTTCATGACTCCCAGTACATTGACATCCGCACCGGCAAAGTGGCTAACGGCAGAAGCCTCTTTAACGGTAGAATCAACCGTAGCCATAAAAAGAATTCCGAGAACCTGCACAAGTATCGTGGGAAAAGGACTCGTAAAGGCTACCGTGCTCTACGCCGCAAAAAGGTAGCCCTCAATCCCGGTGACTTGGTTTCTCTTAACGGAGAAATTCTTGTTGTCCATAGCACTCATGCCGGAAAGAATGGTTATGTAGGCGTAGAATTCAAAGCTCCATCAAAAAGCGGCAAAAAGTCTGCCAGTCTCAAAAAACTAAAAATTGTTAAAACATCAAACTCCATGCGCTCTGCGTGGACTAAAGTATCTTAAAAACGTTTGTACTTACCAAGTATACCTCAAATATACTCTTGGCCAGCGCATTCCTCACCGCCTAAGTCGCAGGTGACTATAGACGGTATAACATGCTCCCATATCTCAATGGTAGAGAAGCGGCCTTATAGCCCGCCTAGCACCAGATTAGTGCGTAATCCCTGTTCAAGTCGGGGTGGGAGTACCAGCCTTACGGACTTGCCGTAAGGGATTGAAACCTTTTTGGTGATTTATCGGTCAAAAAAATCACCGTTCGGTATGGCAGCACCGATCGATGGCCAAACCTGCCACCCAATCATCCCGGTCGGCTGGGTTCTGTGATAGGCAATCACTTCAACTGCGGTGGGATGATTTTTTCTTTGGTGTCCCGCCTCTCACGGCGTTTCATATTCCCGGCAAAGTCCCTGGTACCTACAGGCACCGCCTTCACGGTCTGCCCCGCATACCGCTTCCCGGTCATACCCGGAAGATTACATTTGTCACGATGATGTCAACCTACAAGTTCTCGCTATGCCGGCTCGAACTTGTCGTTTGCCGGGATTTTATTTTTGATTCTATTCAGGGGGAATTTATCTTGTTATATACAAAACAGGAAATTCAATCTTTCTCTGATGAATTTATTTATTCTCGTATGAAAGAACTATTATCCTCTCCTCCTTGTCGTGACATTCCTGAATCTGAACAAGTGGACTGTTTGTTTTGTCTTGAACGTTATGACTGTGCAAATTCTATCCCGCCAGAATTTTTTCAGCTTAATGATGAATTTCAACGGAGAAGATATCTGCTACCACTGAAAAGTGCGAACTCTATCGCGTGGAGGCAACTCCACGCAATGATGCGGTTGATTTGCTTTCTGCACGCCGTGCTTTCAGACGCAACAGACGTAACCGCAAAATCCGTTACCGTGCGCCGCGTTTCAACAACAGAGTGCATAGCAAACATAAGGGTTGGTTAGCGCCATCTGTGGAGGTCAAGATTCAAGAACACATTACGCTTATCAAGCGAGTATGTCGTATTTTGCCTGTTACGCTCGTCAGAGTAGAAACAGCAGAGTTTGACACACAACGTCTAAAAGCAATGCTGGAAGGTAAACCTCTGCCGGTAGGCACAGATTACCAACATGGTGAGATGTACGACGAGTACAATGTACGCCAGTATGTGTTAAAGCGTGACAATTATACGTGCCAGTGCTGCGGTGCGCATCCAACAAAAACAAAAGCTGTAAAGCTGCATGTGCATCATATCGAGACCCGTAGAACAGGTGGCAATGCTCCCAATAACCTGATTACGCTTTGCACAGCTTGTCATAAAGCTCTACACGCTGGAAAAGCAACACTTAACGGCAAAAAGCGTGGTAAGCCTCTCAAAGATGCAGCTTTTATGGGGATTATGCGTAAGACACTTATGGAACGCTTGCTTAAAGAGCTGAAGATTCCTGTACAAGAGACTTATGGCTACATAACCAAGTACTTGCGTGAGAAGCATAGTATTCCTAAAAGCCACACCAATGATGCACGCTGCATTAGCAAGAACCCATTGGCCATACCTTGCGATACTTGCTACTACACGAAGGCTATACGCCACCATAACAGACAGCTGCACAAAGCAACTATCCTTAAAGGTGGTATACGCAAGGCTAATCAAGCTCCATACACCGTAAAAGGTTACCGCCTTTGGGACAAAGTATTCTATCATGGCTCAGAATGCTTTATCACAGGCAGACGAACTTCTGGATACTTCGCTCTAAAAAAAATGGACGGTACTGTTGTTTCTAATAGCGCGTCCTACAAAAAATTGCGGTTACTAGAAGTCGCAACAAATTATATTGCAGAAAGAAGGTGAAGGGGCAATTCCTCCCATAACTGAAGTCTCGGATATCCTTGCTCTGCTCGATGAACCCACGCCTCACCGCAAACCCGGCAAATCCACCGGCCGTCCCCGCTCCCGGCACAAGCACATGTATACCCTCGGCTGGGCCTCTTATACTTTCGCTTCTCATCTTACCGGCAAAACGTTCACCCGCTACCTACCCGTCAATTATTGCACCATTTGCGGCCGTCTTGGTGGCGTGTCAGTTTCCCAATTTACCGGTCAAGAACCCAAAGTCCCTCCCATTGGCTCCAAGGTGTTTGTTGTGCCGTCTTTCGGCACCAACGCTTTAGATCTTAATAATTTTATCATTTTCAAAGGAGAATAATTATGAAACCTAAGTTCCGTCTTGGCGATCGTGTCACCGTCATCAACCCTTATGTTGCCCCCATCCCCGATTATGTCAAGGACAGCGAAATTTTTAACGATCTGTACAAGGTTTTTGGCTTGGATAAAGATATCCGTGGTGTCAAGCCCGGTGATACCTATACCATCATTGAATCCGAATCCAAACCCCGCACCCGTTCCGACGGCAAAACTGTTTATGCCTATTCTTACCAGGGCAAAAGCGGCAAGCGTTCCGATTTTGTCTTGTGGGAAGATGAAATCAAGCTGGTCGAAGCCACCAAGCCCGCCCCGGAAGATGATGATGAAGAGCCGGATACCGTCACCATCGAGATCGAAGTCTCCCTGGACGACAAGGCCGAAGCTCACCGCATCGCTCACAAAGCTGTCGAGCTGGCTTTCAAGTCCTATGCCGCTATCACCAAGGCCACCAATGATCCCGCCTCCATCACCTGGACTGATGATGAAATCGCAGCAGCCCGCAAAAAGGTTGTTGAACTGTCCTCCCGCGTCACGGAACATGGCGGCGATATGATCTTCCAGCGTTCCGGCAATACCGTATGCTGTGCTATTTATACCTCCAGCTTTGACGGTAAATCCGCTTTCAAAGGTTTCGCCAAGCCTTTCGATCACGACCCCTTCAATGAATGGATCGGCAAGTGTGTCGCCGCCTGCAAAGCTATGGGCGAATCCATCCCCGGCTTCATCACCCACAAAAACACCAAACAGGATGCTGCGTGATGGGCACAGCACACGAATTCACCACCCGCATCCGCAGCTTTGCCGAGTGCCAGCGTCTTAACCAGGTCTCTAAAGAATGCGGCCAGGTTATTGTCATCGACCGCAACGGCAACCAAGCCAATGCCAAAAGCCTGCTCTCCCTTATGAGCCTGGATTATTCCGCATCGGTTCGCGTTGTGGCCTCCACAGCGGAAGAACTCTTTGCCCTGCATACCGCCCTTCTCGCTTTGAAATGATTTGTCAGGAGGTGTCCGCCATGTTCATCCTACCGCGCTCCCCGCCCCCGTTTTTTCGTCAACCACCGCAATCATTTTTTCACTTATCTTAACGGGGGTGTTCTTACATGTTTATCTGCAATGTCTGCAAAAAGATTTTTCCTGATTTCAAAAGTTACGGTATGCGCATGAACTACCGCTTCGGCTATGGCTCCGAAAATGACGGCGATATCTTTGACCTCACCGTCTGTGATTCCTGTGCCGATACTGTTGCCAACGCCATTGAATCCGTCTGTGCCATCAACCCCCATCTCACCGTCGATGATGCCTTCTTCCCCTGTGATGAAACGTGCTCCGGCGATTGCTCTAACTGTTCCGGTGATTGTGCCGCCTCCCAGGACGATGAATCCTATGACTTCGAGGATGACGAAACCGATGAAGAAGACGACGATGACGATTCCGACCTTGATTTTGACGGCTGATTAACCCCGCCTTTTTATTTTTTTTCTTTTCTAATTACAAGTTTTCGTAAATATGCCACATTAAGGAGTCCTCTATGCCTAAAAAAAACAACACCATCACCTTCAACTTTGTTGGTGATTTTACTCCTTCCACCAAAAATGATCTGCTTACCTCCACCCCGGCTACTTACGGCGGCATGTCTGATACCCGCCTCCAGCTCAGCTTTGGTGTCAAGGTCGGCAGCAGCGTTCAGTTCGTCTCCCTGCTGGATACTTCTCGCTCTGGCGATGTCATCAAAACTTACGACCGGGATAATAACCCCATTGACGTTCGCTGGTCTGACCGCCTTGACCCCGATGTTATTTCCAAGGTTGCTCCCTACCGCACCTACCGCACCAACATCGGCTCGGATGAAACAAAAACCTTCATCACCGGCTATGACCTGGCTGAATATCTGGCCGAAGCTCTCAAGAACTACACCGGCCGCATCACCGTCAATGGCCGCATGGTCCTCCGTTACGATTCCAAAGGCATCCTGCGCCGCAACTTCAACATTGATTCCGTTTGGAAACCCCTGCTCGATAAAGACGGCGAACCGGTCGAAAAGCCCAAGCTGGCCATCATGGTTCCCTTCATCTTCAACAAGGATTGTATCGACAAAGCCGACCTCAAGGAAACCGGCAAGATCTACGTCAACGGTTATGTTGAATCCTACATCAACAAGGACGAAGGCGATAAGTATCTGCCGTTGCAGATGATCTTCAATACTGCCGTCTACAACATGGATGACCCCGGTGAAAAGTCCACCTATGAGTACCGCATGGGCGAGCTGGATACCAAAGCCAAAACGATGTTCTGCATGATGTGGGAAGGCCGTGTTGTCAACGGTGCTGAAGAAAAGCCGTTCGATGAATCCTGCCTCACTCCCTTCCAGCTGCGTTCCATCAAGGCCGGCAATGCCACTCTTGAAGATTTCCGTCCCCGCGGCTCTATCTACGGCAACCGTGTTCAGGAACTCCGCCTCATGCGCCCCATGCCCCGCAATGATTTCAAGGATGGCCCGATCGACCTCGGCCTCAAGAATTCCGAGTTTGTTGACCTGATCTATACCCCCACCAAGGATGAATCGGTTGCCGATATGGAAAAGTCCGCCAAAAAAGAACCGGAAACCCCGCCCTTCACCGCCCCCACCTCGCGGGATGAAGACGAGCTGTTTTAATTAACCACCAACACAAAAGGAGCGTGAACCTATGGCGTTCAAAATGAATCAGATCAGCTGCGATCTTGCCAGCTACCCCTATTACATGCTGCTGTCTCCGCGAAAATACGGCAAAACAACCTGGTGGCGCAACCTCGTTGTTGCCGCCTGGGGCAATGCCTCCAAGGGTCTGCTCATCTCCTGCGGCACCGAGTCCGGCTTCCACCACCTCGATAATCTCCAGGTCGAAGAAGCCCTCACCTGGGACGATGATTACGACGAAGAAACCGGCCACCGCGGCCTTGTCCAGATTGTCGATGATCTGATCGAAAACAATGCCGACTACGGCATCAAGGGTGTCTGCTTTGATACTTTTGATACCCTCTTTGATATCGCCACCGATGAAGTCATGAGGGAATCCCGTCGTGAAACCGGCAAGTCCTGCAAATCCATCAATGATGCTTTCGGCGGCTACAACCGCGGCTCTGACCGCCTGATTAAAATCATCAACGATCAGCTCTCCCGCATCCGCAACGCCGGCATCGCCGTCTTCATCCTGTCCCATACCAAGTTTAAGGAGCGCACGGACCCCCTCACCGGCGAAAAGTATGAGCAGCTCACAAACCTCATGCAGGACCGTACATACAGCGCCATTGCTGATAACGCCCAGATGGTCATGGTTGGCACCATTGAGCGCGATATCGCATCCGGCAAAATCGAAAACGAAAAACGTGTCATCCATCTGCGCGGCACCTCTACCATTGATGCCGGTTCCCGTTTCAATGACCTGCCCGAAACGATCACCCTTGATCCGCAGGATTTCCTCGCCGCCTTCAAACAGGGTGTCGCCGGTGCTCACACGGTTGCTCCGGTTACGGATAAGCAGATCGATGCTGCCGCCAAGGCCGAGCAGAAAGCCGCCGCCAAACAGGCAGCCGTAGCCCGCAAAAAAGAGGAAGCCGAAAAGCAGGCCGAACAGGACGAATCTCACCGTGATGAATATTACAACACCATCGTCAATGGCTTCTCCAACGCCTCGGATGAAATCAAGGCCAAAGCCAAGGAGCTGTTGGCCGCCACCGGTGAACCCAAGTTCTCCTCCCCCAACATCCCGGCTGCAACCCTGCGCCAGATCGCTGACCTCTTCGCAGCGTAAAGGTGGTGTCAAATATGGCAGCACCCAAAGTCCGTAAAGGCCGTCGCGTCATCTGTCACGCCACCGGCATCTATGGCAATTCGCTGGACTATTTCAAGGCCCCGGATGGTTTTTATTACCAAACCAAAGAGCTGTATGAGCAAAAAAAGCAGGAATCTGATTATTACCGTCAGGTCGTTACCCGCATGGCCTCCTATATGGGCTATGAGCCGGGCGATGTTTTCCCAACGGTCATCACCCGTGGCCTCATGCAATTCAAGCATTACGGCTATGCCGCTGTCCTTGCCACCATGGAGGAATGCCAGTCCAAAATTGAATACGCTCTGGCTTCCCGCTCTTTCGGTTCGGACTATCAAAAAGCATCTTACCTCATGGCCATCCTTACCAACAATATCAACGATGTTGCCCGCCGCCTCAAATCTCAGCAGGAATTTGAATCCCGTCAGGCCGCACCCCAACCGGCTCCGCCCCCGCAGGATTTCACTTCCGCTGCTCAGCCAAAAGATATCACAGATTTTCTGGAAGGCGGTGACTAAATATCGAACTCCAAACCTGTCTTGATAAAATCAATACCTCCCGCGCTCAAGACGAAGCCTCTTTTGTTTTCTGCCTCTGGAAAGAACCGGTTTTGTTTGGCGAGTACGATCAGGTCAACTTCGGCAATGATTTAACCATCAAAACCAAAGATGCCCTCTTCTACTACCAGCTTGGCCGCGGCATGTATGATTCCGGCTTCCGCAATTTCGATAGCATTTCGGTCGATACTTACCTTTCGGATAAAGCCGATACCCGCAAAGTCTTCTCGGCCTACGGCGGCTACCCGGAAGTCGAAAAGCTCAAATCCCTTGTGGATGTTGATAACGTCGAAGCCTACTTTGACCGCATCTCCAAGCTCAACACCCTCTCCGATCTCTGCGAGCAGTTTTTCAAAACTTTCCAGGATACCTCCCGCTTTGATTCCATGTCCAACTCCCAAGTCTACGATTTTTTCGACTATCAGCTCAACACCATCAGCATGAACTCCACCCGCGATATGAAAGTCGAATCTGTCGCCTTTGATGAATCGTATATCACAGAGCTGGATAAGGGCGAAACGGTCGGTCTGAATTACGGTAAAAACTGCCCCCGCCTCAACTGGGCCACTCTCGGCCTTCCCCTTGGTGATCTTTACATGCTGGGCGGCTTCTCCGGCACCGGCAAAACCTCTTTCGTGTTTGAAAATATGATCCTGCCTTTAACCGAATCCGGTGTCAAGTGCTGCATCATTTCAAACGAAATGCAGGTCCGTGCCTACAAACAGCTGCTCACCATCCATATCCTCACCAATGATCTCGGCTACTGGAAAATGACTCGCAAGCATCTCAAGGTTGGCAAGTTCACGGATGAACAAAAAGAAATGCTGCTTAAAGCGGCAGCCATCAGCCAAAAGAAATACTCTTCCATCCGCTTCATCAAAATGTTCGATAACGACACCTCCCGCGTCATCAAGTCGGTTCGCAAATATTCCAAACTCGGCTACCAGATGTTCCTGTGGGACACCATGAAGTCGGACGATGACGGCGGCAATATGGAAATGTATCGCCAGCTCTTGCAGTCCTCGCGCAAAATTTTCCAGTGTGCCAGTCGGGAAAACGTCTCCATCGTCTGTACCTATCAGCTGGCTCTCTACATGAAAAACCAGCGCTTTCTCGATGCCTCCACCCTTTCCAACGGCAAACAAATCAAAGAGGTCTTTTCCGAAATGATTTATATTCGGGAACTCTGGCAGGATGAATACACCGGCGAAAAATGTGATTGTCACGCATACACCCGCACCCGCAAACCGGATGGCACCTGGGAAAAATTCACCACCCCCATCACGCTGGATAAAACCAAAAAGTACATCGTCGCCTTTCTCGATAAAACCCGTAACGATGAAGACGGTCAGCAATTTTTGTATGAAGCAAACCTCAGCTGGAACAACTGGAAAGAGGTCGGCTATTGTACCATCCGCAATGACCATGTAGCCATCGGCCGTTAAAGGGGGTGCGCCCATGAACGCGGCACTCCTCTCCCAACGCCTGATCGGCCACTCGGATGATATCTACACCATCCTCGAAACCCTCGGCTATGAAAACATTACGTTTAATTCAGCCAAAGCCCAGTTCCGCTTTTCACGGGCGGACGGCACCAACCCTACCAGCATTGTTCTAGATGTTGATTCCCTGCGGTTTTATTGCTTTTCCACCAACGGCAAAGGCAATCTTTTCACCCTCATCATGTCGCGCCTGAACTGCACTTTCCCAGATAGCTTAACCTTTGTCACCACCGTTCTGGATCTCGACCAGAATGATTTCTCGGCCAAAGTTCACTATCCCTTCGGCGGCTTCTACCGCAAGCTCCTCCCTGATCAGCCGGAGGATTACTCCGTGCCTCCCATCCCAGAGGAAACGTTGCAGCCATACTTGGGCAAGTACAACCAGATGTTCTTCCGCGATGGCATTGATTATGTAACGCAGGAAAAATTTCAGGTTGGTTATGATTTTCTTTCCAACCGTATCACCATCCCGGAGCGCAATTTTGATGGCCAGCTCTGCGGCATCATGGGTCGCTCCAATGACCCCAACTGCCCCCATCAGGACCGCTGGTATCCCATCGTCAGCTGCCCGCGCAGCAAAACCCTGTTCGCCCTGCAGCAAAACTACCAGCGCATCATCGAAACCCAGAACGTGGTCCTTTTTGAATCAGAAAAAGCCCCCATGCAGTGCGCATCATTCGGTGCTCATATCTCGCTCGGTCTCTGCGGCTGCCATGTCTCTCAGGCCCAGCGCAGCATGATTTTTTCTCTTCGCCCCAAAACTATTGTTCTCGCTCTCGATGAAGGATTAGAAGAAGACGCTATCCGGGAAGAAGCTGCCAAACTTGTCCAGAACAATTTAATCCTAACTACCAGGGTCGGCTATGTCTGGGACCCTGACCACGATATTATCCCCGCAGGCAGCAAACAAAATCCCGCCGACCTTGGCCGCGATGCCTATGTCTCCTGCCTGCAAACGAAAGTGAGGTGGTTATAATCGAACGCGCCAAAGACTCCCGCCTGCAAGAACTTTTCAATGCCGGCGTAAATGTATACAGTTTTTCCAAATTAGGCACCATTGAGCAGTGCCAACTCCAGGCGTGGTACTCCTACATTAAGCACGACCCCGGACTTCAAAGTGTCTATGGTCTGCTAGGAGGAGCATCCCATCAAGTCACAGAAGACCTCATCGAAGGCAAAGCAACCTGTGACGACCTCCTTCCCGCTCTACATAGTGCCCTGGATGAATGTGATACCCTCGGCCTTACCTTCCCCAAGGACTTTCGCGGCAATGATTCCATCAAAGAGAAATGGATCAAGGATATGACCCACTTCTGCCAGAACTTCTACCCGCCTCGCGGCAAGTACATTATCGAGCAGTTGGTTATCCTCCGCGTCAGTCCTACCCGCGCCCTGCAAGGCTATATTGATTTAACCAAGCTGAATGATGACGGTACAGTATCTGTCTATGACCTTAAAACCAGCTCCCGGTATAAACCGTCAGATTTATTGGAGCATGGCCGCCAGCTCGTGATCTACGCTATGGCATTGGAACAGGCCGGTTATACAGTCAAAAATCTCGCCTGGATTATGCTCAAGTATGTCGAGATCCGTTACACCTGGTACGCCACATCCCGTTCGCGCAATAAAACCCAGTGTATCCGCATCGTCAACCGCTCTAAAATTTACGATACCATCGCCCCCGCGGTCGAATCCGCCTGCCGCGATGCCGGTATGGATGAAGCCGAGATTGAATTTGCCATGCTGGATTTCAAAGAAACGAATCTTCTCGGCCCCAGGTTCCCCATGTCGGTCGCCCAGCAGTTCATCATCAAACCTTTTGTAGAGCCTTACCCCTACACCCCGGAACTCAAACAGGAAGCTCTTGATTACATCAATAAGGTTGCCGATGTCTATGAGTCCCTGCCCCAGGATGAAACCACTCCATGGCCTGCCCGCAAGGTCGATAAGGAATGTGCTTTCTTCTGTAATAACCTCTGCAATTACCGCAAAATCTGCCCCGCCATCCGGGATTATAACGCCCAGGCCCTCATCGCAGACCCGCCCAAAACCGAAGCTGATTTGTTTTAACCAAGGAGCCGCCCATGACCACCCGTTCCCCGCCCCCGCAGGGCTTTTGAAATAAATTACAGGAGGTGAATAAAAACGCCATCAATTTATGATCATTCAAGAGATATAACTCATTTTAATACAAAAAGAAATTCATATGTCTTATCTGACGATGGAACATATTATATCGGTACAACCCGTGCTGGTTATGAATTTTATTTTTCCAAAGAAGATTATTCCCTTATCTCTTCGTACTGTTGGCATAAACATCAAGATGGTTATTTACGAACTCTTTATACTTATTATCTTGACGAAAATAATATTCGGCATAATCACTACGTCTTGATGCATCGGCTTTTATTTGGAGAGGAAAATATTCCGGCCAAAATGGAAATTGATCATATTAACGGCAAGCCATACGATAACCGACGTTCAAATTTGCGGTTAGTTACACATGCCGATAATATGAAAAACCAGGCAATGCGTGCGGACAATAAAAGCGGTTATGCCGACGTCTGGGAAAATAAAGGCTGGGGCAAACCGTGGACAGCACAAATTACCTGTAATGGCATTCGGCATTACCTTGGCCATTTTGATACTCCAGAAGAAGCTGCAAAAGCAGCGGCTGCAGAACGAGAACAATCTTTTGCTGAGTTCTCACGAGCATCGGAGGATATGTTCAATGGTACACGGAGGCCATGCTAATGCAGAACTACCATAAGCACACCTGCTGCTCCAACATCTATACCCCCGATTCTCCCGCCACCTATGAACAATATGCTAAACGCGCTGTTGAACTCGGTCAGAACATCCTTTGCTCTTTGGAACACGGCTGGCAGGGTAAATATCATGAATGCCGTGAAATCGCTATCAAGTATGGCCTCAAGTTTATCTTTGGCACCGAAGCTTACTGGGTCAAAGACCGGCACGAAAAAGACCGTACCAACTGCCATATTGTTCTTCTCGCCAAAAACGAAAACGGTCGTCAGTGGATCAACGAAGTTCTATCTACCGCCAATGAGGACGGTTATTACTATCGCCCACGTCTGGATGAAGAACTCCTGTTCCAACTGCCGCCCAACGATGTTTTTGTTACTTCTGCCTGCGTTGCATTCTGGCATTATGAACCTAATTATGTTGAAAATCTTGTCCTTCGCCTACATAACCATTTTAAGGATAACTTCATGCTTGAAATTCAGGCTCATAATACCGATAAGCAAAAGCAGCTAAACGCAAGAATCTTGGAGCTTTCCAAAAAGTACGGTATCCAGATGATTGTTGGCCTTGACAGCCACTATATCTACCCGGAACAATCTGTTGAACGTGATGCTCTTCTTGCCGCCTCAGATATTCATTACGATGATGAGGACGGCTGGTATATGGATTATCCCGATGAAGATACCGTTTGCAAACGCTTTGCAGAACAGGGCGTCATCCCGCCAGAAGCAGTTGACCAGGCTGTTCGCAACACAGACCTGATTTGTGATTTTGAAGATTATGATAGCGAAGTTTTTCAAACCAACCGCAAACTTCCCACCCTGTACCCGGATAAAACCCCAGAGGAAAAATATCAAATCTACAATCGCTTAATCAGTTCTAAGTTCCGCGAGTATATGAAACACGTTCCGCCAGAGGATTATCAGCGTTACTTTGATGGCGTCAAGATGGAAGCTCATACTTACCGCGATACCGGCATGGTGGATTATCCACTAATTGACTATCAAATCGTCAAACGCGGCATTGAATATGGTGGCATCATCACAAACACTGGCCGTGGTTCTGCTGTCAGCTACTTTACCAATACCCTCTGTGGTTTCAGTAAAGTTGACCGTTTCAAATCTCCCATTCGTCTGTACCCAGAACGATTCCTCTCTACTACTCGTATTATTCAGACGAACAGCCTGCCCGATATCGACCAGAATATCAGTGCGCAGGAACCATTCGAGCGTGCCCAGCGCGAAATCCTCGGTGCAGACCATGCTTACCCCATGATTGCCTTTGGCACCATGAAAAAGAAAGCTGCATTTAAGATGTACGCCCGCGCTCAAAGGCTGGACTTTGAAACTGCCAATAAAATCAGCGACCAGCTTGAAAAGTACGAAGTTGCTCTCAAATATGCCGATGATGATGATAAAGCCGATATCAGTATCTACGATTACGTTGACCCAGAATATCAGGATCTTGTCAAACGCAGCGAGGTTTACTGGGGCTTAATTGTATCCAAATCAAAAGCTCCCTGTGCCTATCTTCTTTATCAGGGTAGCATCCGCCGCCAGATTGGTCTTATTAAATGTAAAAGCGAAACAACCAAAAAGGAATATATTACCACCGTCATTGATGGCGCTGTGGCTGAAAAATATAAGTTCCTTAAAAATGACTGGCTGATTGTTGATACCGTAGCTCTTACCGCAGCAGTATTCAAGCGTATCGGCATGGAACCTCTGACCGTTGATGAACTATCAGAAAAAGTCAAGGATAATCCAGCCGTCTGGAATATCTATGCCAGCGGTCTCACCTGCGGTGTCAACCAGTGCGAAAAAGCTTCCACCACTCAAAAACTCATGCGTTACAAACCGCAAAACGTTTCTGAGCTGTCCGCTTTTGTTGCTGCCATCCGCCCCGGTTTCAAGTCCATGTATCCCACATTTGAGCGCCGCGTTCCGTTTGATTACGGCGTTCCTGTCATTGATAATCTGATTCAAACAAAAGAGTTCCCATATTCCTTTATTCTGTATCAGGAAAATTTGATGACGATTCTGAACTTTGCCGGCTTCCCCATGGACCAGTGCTACGGCATCATCAAGGATATTGCCAAAAAGCATCCTGAAAAGGTTAAACCGTTAAAGGTACAGTTTATCTCCGGCCTCTGTGATAAGCTTCAAGGCCAATGTCCACCGGGCAAAGAGCCGGTTGAAATCGCAAATCAGATTTGGCAGATTATTAACGACGCTACAGCGTACAGCTTCAATTCATCGCATTCAGCCTGTATGGCCTATGATTCCCTCTATAATGCCTGGCAGAAAGCCACATATCCCTATGAGTTTTACGAGGTCTGCCTGCAGCACTTCTCCAATAAAGGCAAAAAGGAAAAAGTAGCTGCCCTTAAAGCTGAAATGCTTCGCGGTTTTGGTATTCATGAAGGCCCTATCCAGTGGGGGCATGATAACCGCAAGTTTACCGCTGATAAAGAAAATCACGCCATTGACCCTTCGCTTCTCTCCATCAAAGGTTTAAGCCAAGGTTGTGCCAATGACCTCTGGAAAATGTATCAGTCCGGTAAATTCACCGATTTTTACTCTCTCTGGAAAGAAATGTCCCATACCCGCAGCTTAAACTCCGCCAAGATCGAAACGCTTGTCCTGCTGGATTATTTTAAGCCATTCGCTGGCGGCAATAAGATTCTCAAGTTTATCAGTGCGTGTAATGACCTCTATGGCCGTTCTCAATTTCCAAAGGACACTAAGTCTTCGTACAAACCTTACATTGAAGCTTACTCCACCACATCTGACCAGCTTAAAACCTATAAAGATTTCCAGTATGATTCTGCTCTTCAAGCCATCTGGAGTGATCTGCCGGATGAATCGCTACATGTCAAGCAGGTCTTAGATGCCCAGAGCGAGTACCTTGGCTACCTCCAATACCAAAACCCTTCTCTCGCTTCCACCTACCATTACATTCTCTCTATTGACGGCAAATATAAAAACAAGACCATCGCACTGTACCAGCTTGCAACCGGTCAAACCGTTAATTTCAAAATCCGTCCCTCCACCATGGATCAAAACCCCATCGCTAAAGGCGACATCATCAAGGTTCTTGGCACCAAGCAGGAGGGCAAGTGGTCCCGCACCGATGCCGGTTGGGTCCAGTCCACAACGGATTTCAACACTTTTCTTTATAAATACAGCCATGTACGTTAATTTTTTTCTGGTTATGGCGGTTCTCAATACTGCCATCAGTGTTATTGCCACTATTTTCGGTAACATCACCAAAAGTTCGATGTCTGGTGATACGCCCACTTTGATTTCCGCGGCTTCTTCCCCTCCCAGTTTGAACTCATCTATTCCTTCAACCTCATTCTCGCCTGGCCGGTGGAGCGGTTCAAAGCCCTCGACCAATGACAATCGGTTTTTTTTATCTCGTGATGCCTGGTACAAACTCTATCTCACAGCCATCGTTTTCAGCTTGTTCTGGTGGTTCATATCCTAGGGGGTGATGTTATCGAACCAGTCTTTGTTAAATCCGCCCTTGAAACTTTTACTATCCTGATCGATACCCGTGAGCACGAAACCTCGGCGCTCACTCAGCGCATTCAGCAAATGGGCTGCCCAGTCGAACGGCAAAAGCTCAATTTTGGCGATTATTCTGCCAAGGTCATCCTGCCCACCGGCGTTCCCTACAGCCTGGAAAATATCGTCGTGATTGAACGGAAGATGTCCAGCGACGAAATCGCAAATTGCTTTACCTCCCAGCGTGATCGCTTTACCCGTGAATTTGAACGCGCCAAAGCAGCCGGTTCCCGTACCTATCTGCTTGTTGAGCGCACCACCTGGGAAATGCTTTACGCCGGTACATACCGCAGCAAAATGTCCCCTGTCGCCATGGTGGCCAGCCTCACAACCTGGCTTGCCCGCTATGATTGTAAGCTCATTTTCTGCGAACCTCAAACCTCCGGCAAGCTCATCCATGATATCCTCTACCGCGAAATGAAACAGCACCTGGAGGGGGTTCAGCCATGATGCAAGCCGTCCTATTCGCCAATTATCCATCCGCCTCTCCCCTGCTCCGTGCCCACCGCAGCTACCAGGTCGTCACCCGCCTTCAAATCGGCTGCTTCGTCCTTGCTGCCGGCCGCCTGGTCTTTCTCCCGGCTGCCCTCCAGGGCAAAACCTATCTTCTCGTTAAAGGAGTTGATCCACCGCCCCCATGAATACTACCCGTGAACTCCACCGCAAAGAGCGTGCCAAGGCAGAGCTTGAATCTATCTGCCGCAGTTATGCTTCCAAATGTTCCGCTCTCATCATTACCTATAACATCAATGATCTAACACCCGCCCAGCGTGCAGCGTTCAATGCCCGCCAACCTTTTCACTCTTACCAAAGCAGGTGATCTTATCAAAAACAAAGCAATCGCAAACGCCGTCAACATCAAGCGCAACAGCAAAGCCATCGCCTGGCTCTATCAGAACACCGGCAATATCCTGGATTACAAAGATGGCGATAAAGTCAAGTTCGATCTCACCGCTATCCAAAACGATCCCGATTGGCCTATCCTTCGCCAGGACTATAAAGATTTCATTCTTTCCAATGCGGATACCGTTTTTACTCTGGAGTTTGAACCTCGTTTCCGCAAAAACCACACTCTTGCCTGCCTGAAAGAAGATCCCGTCACCCCTAAGCGCTTGTTCTGGATCGGCCATCTTATCAAGCAGCGCGAACCCGAACAGGAGGCCGCCCATGACTGAACCAATTACCGATGCCATTGGCCGCGAAATCCATGTCGGTGATACCGTTGCCTATGCGCAGACGGATAAAAACAGCGGCATCAACTGGAACACTTATGTTGTAATCGGTTTCACCCCTTGCCGCGTCAAAGTTTCCAACCCTACCTACCGCGGTTATGCCTGGGAGAAAGATTATATCCTTCTCTACCCATCCAACTGCGTCATCTTACAGGAGGCACCCACAGAATGAAAATTATCCCTCAATCCCACGAATGGATCACCCCGCTCAACCGTGATGTCACCATGCAGCGTATCGAACGCATCGCCCGCACCTGCTATCAAAGCGAGGATGCCATCAAGCCCGGCAGTGATTCCAAAATGGTCGCCATGCTCTGCAAAAATCATCATTACGCCATGGTCGAGCATATCAGCCTGACCATTAAATTCATCACCGACCGCGGCGTTGCCAACGAGATCGTCCGTCACCGTATCGGCTCCTATGCCCAGGAATCCACCCGCTACTGCAATTACAACAAAGATAAGTTCGGCAATGAAATCACAGTTATTGACCATGGCTATACCGGCAGGAAACGCATTTCCTGGAAAAACTATTGTGGCTTTGCTGAAACAGGCTATCGTGACATGTTGAATGCTGGTGCCACCCCGGAAGAAGCCCGCGATGTCCTTCCCCTCTGCCTCAAAACCGAGATCGTCTGCACCTGGAACCTGCGCGAATGGCATGAAGTCCTTCGCCTTCGCACCGCCAAGGATGCCCACCCCGCTATCCGCGCCCTCATGATTCCTGTCCTCAAGGAGCTGCAGACTGTCTACCCTGAAATTTTCAATGATATCGAGGCGTCCGAATGACCCAAGAAGAAATCCGCAAGCTCCTCAAAACCTACGAGTTACATATCAACCAGGTGGAAGACGATGAAACTGCTCTTCGGGACTTGTCCGAAGTTGTCCATAAAATCCTCACTGATTCCACCCGCGTTGTAAAGCTTAACGCCTGCGCCATTGCTGCCTGGGCTTTGCACATCCCCGTCTGGGGGTTCGCCGCATCCAAACTTTGGAACTGGTTTTTAGCCATTGGCCCCATCCCTACCATCGGCGTCTTTCATGCAGCCGGTATCGGCCTGGCTCTTGAATTCATCGTTGATACCGCCGGCATCCCCCACAAAATTCCTCTGCAGAATGATGTTCAAAACGTCATTGACGGCAAGTCCAGCTGCTTTGATTCCTGGTCTCTGCCGGATGGCTTGTGTGTTTTCCTCGGCACTCTTGCCGGTCTCTGCCCGCCCGCGTTGGTAGCCCTCTTTGCCGGCTGGCTAATTAAATTTTTTATGTATCTATAAGGAGGTTATTTTCATGAATGATGTTCAGCGCTTTGGCCGCATCCAGGTCGAAATGTGCGATACCTTCAAATCCAAAAACGCAGATTACGGCAATTCCTTCTCCCAGCTCTATCAGGAGTTTGGCGATAACGGCATCATCACCGCCGCTGTCCAGATCTCCCATAAGTACCACCGCTTCATGAATCTTATCAAGGGTACCCCCGCCAAGGTCAATGAATCTCTGCGCGATACTCTGTTGGATCTTGCCAATTACTGCGTCCTCACTGTCATGGAGCTGGATAAGGCCAAAGAAAAAGCAAACGCTTCAAGCTCCTCTGCCTTCGCTCAGGCTGCTTCTGCCGTTACATATCGTACAACTCCGCAGTTTGATTACAGCAAGTATATCTCTAACGACACCATCCTCTCCTCTCGTGATGCTTCCGCCGCCACATTGAAGGGAGATACCGAATGAACATCATTATGTATACAACCCATTGTCCGCGCTGCAAGGTGCTGGCCGCTAAACTTGCCGCAAAGGGGGTGACTTATAAAGAAGAAACAAACACAGAAACCATGCTCTCCATGGGTATTACCACCGTCCCGATGCTTTCGGTGGACGGCACATTGATGGATTTTAAGACTGCAAATGATTGGATTAACAAACAGGAGTGATTCTATGGATTTTTCTATTGACCTTAAACTCGATAAAGATTTTACCACACAACTGGATTACCTCATCAGTAAGTATGGCCCAGACCTGGCCAAGCTCAACGGCTTTGCAAACGAACAGCTGAACTACACCGATTTTATTGATAACTTCATCGACAAGCAGACTGTGGCCGATGCCAGTATCGACGGCAATGCCAATGTCGGCACCAAGGATATCTGCTCTCTCACCACCGAGATGCACAAACCCCATTCCAAGCTTCTTGCCTTTAACAAAATCTTCTATGAACTCAAAAAATCCCATGGCCTGGATACCGCCAAGAATTGGCTAACTGCTGAATACCTCGGCTATTTCTACTTGCACGATGCTACATCAAGTACCTTTGTCCCCTATTGCTTTGCTTATGATATCGAGGAACTTGTCAATAAGGGCCTTTATTTTATTGACAACTTTAACGCCCAGCCGCCCAAGCACCTGACCACCTTCACGGATTTTGTCGGTGAGTTTGTCAGCTGGACCTCCAATCGCAGCAGTGGCGCTTGCGGCCTGCCCAGCTTCCTGGTTTATTCCTATTATTTCTGGAAAAAAGATGTCGAATCCGGTTATTACATTCAGTCCCCAGAATATTACCGTAACCAGGAGTTCCAGCGCATTGTCTACAAGCTTAATCAGCCGTACCTGCGCGTCAACCAAAGCGCCTTTACTAATTTCACCATCATGGATCAGTCCTACCTGGAGGCCATCTTTGGTGGTAAAACCTTCCCGGATGGCTCCTTTATGATTGATGAAATCGACGGCATCATCGAGTATGAAAAAGCTTTTATGGATGTTGTCAGTGAGATCCGCAGCAAAAACATGATGACCTTTCCGGTTCTTACCTACTCCCTGCTGCGTAAGAATGGCAAGTTTGTCAACGAAGATTTTGCCCGCTGGTGCTGCGCTCATAACATTACCTGGGCAGATAGTAACTTCTTCATCAGCGAAGATGTAACCAGCCTCTCCAACTGCTGCCGCCTTGTCTCCGATATCAAAGATCTTGGGTATTTTAATTCCATTGGCGGTACTGCACTGGAGGTTGGTTCTATTAAGGTCAACACCATCAATCTTGCTCGTCTTGCTTATTCTAGCACCACCCCCGCAGAGTTTTTTGCTAATCTCAAAAATGCCGTAACACTCTGCCTTGACACTCTGGATTCCGTTCGCCATATCATCAAGCGCAATATCGAAAAGGGCCTGCTCCCCAACTATTCCAAGCACATTATGAACATGGCCTCCCAATATAATACCATCGGCGTGATCGGCATTTACGAAACCCTACAGCACTTCGACATGACCTCTAAGGACGAGTTCGGCAACACGTTCTATACCGATGAGGGCTTGAAATTCGCTGAGGATATCCTGCAAATCATCAACACCGTCAAGAACAATTACATCAAGGATAAAGACTACAGCGCCAACATTGAGGAAATCCCAGGTGAGCGTGCCGCCGCAGTTCTGATGCAGAAAGATATGCTGTTCTTCCCGGATGAAAAATATGAACTGCCCTTGTACGGCAACCAGTGGATTCCCCTCGGTGTAAAAACCACTCTGCAGGAAAAAGTCCGCCTGTCTGCCGCTCTCGATAAAGCCTGCAACGGCGGCTCCATCGCTCACATCAACATTGATAAACCGTTCAATAATTTTGATACCGCATGGAAGATGTTGAACTATGTTGCCGACCAGGGCGTTGTTTACTTTGCATTCTGTACCCGTATCAGCGCTTGCGAGGAAAACCACGGCTTCTACGGTGATACCTGCCCTATCTGTGGCAAACCCAAAGTGACCACCTATCAGCGTATCGTTGGTTTCCTTACCCCGGAACGCACCTATTCCAAGGAGCGCAAGGCTGAATTCAAAATGCGTGACTGGATGGACCTGAATGCGATGAGTGAGATGTGATTATGCCGGATTCTATTACTCTGCGCGGTTTTCTGGATGAAGATTTTATTCAGTATAAAAAGCCTGCTATGTTTCTCGGCACCGCCACCTGTGATTGGAAGTGCTGTCATGATGCCGGGTGCGATGTTTCTATGTGTCAGAACAGCCTTCTTGCTAATTCGCCTGTACATACCGTTTCTTATGCTGATTTGTTTGACCGATACATTCACAACCCCATCACTACCGCAATTGTCGTTGGTGGTCTGGAACCGTTTCTCCAGTTTGAAGAACTGCACGGTTTGATCGCTTACTTTCGCCAAAAGGATTGTCTGGATGATTTTGTGATTTATACCGGTTACTATCCGCAGGAACTAACACAGCAGCTGGTTTTTCTGCGTATGTTAAACACCGTCTATGGCGGCACAATCATCATCAAGTTCGGCCGCTATGTTCCCGGTAGCGCACCAGTCCAAGATCCTGTTCTCGGTGTCACACTCGCTTCTTCTAATCAGTATGCAGAAAGGCTTTAACATGAAAATTATTACAAACCCCAGCTGGACAAAAGAGGAGGTCGAAGAATTCCGCGCCTCCATCAAGTCCAATAACGGCTATTGTCCCTGTCGCATTGAGCATATCCCGGCCAACAAATGTATGTGTCAGGAATTTCGTTCTCAGGTTTCCGGCCAGTGCCATTGCGGCCTCTACCTCAAGGAGGATTAACTATGAATCTCAATAAATGCAACAAACTTTTTCGCTTTGGCGTGCTCTTCTCAGCGTTCTTTACGGCGCTTGTTCTGATTGTTTTCTGCCCCCGGCTCAGCGCCACCGCCTATGCTGAGTCTTCCACACCCGAAACCGCCGCCACCACTTACACCGTTACCTATCACGCCAATGGCGGCTGCTGGTGGAGCAACTGGTCCCGCCCGACTTATTCTTTCGCCACCAAAAAGTATGAGCAGGAGGAAGGCAAAACTTATCAGATCATTGATTCCAAGCCCACCTACGGTGCCAACACCTTCAACGGCTGGAACACAGAGTCCGACGGCTCCGGCACCTGGTATTCCCCTCATCAGGAATATGTCTGTACCGGCAATATGGACCTCTACGCTCAGTGGCTCGGCCCCGTTCCTGCGCCCACAGCTGAACCTACTGCCACACCGGAACCTACCCCGGAACCAACTGTTGCGCCCACAGCTACTCCGGCACCGACTGCAACTCCCGAACCTGTAACCACTCCGGCACCAGTTCCCTCGGCCAAGCCCAATTATCGCGCCATGTGCCGCGCCTGGTTCCGCTATCTTCGCCGCCAGATGATTGGTCTGTATAAGTAAAGGAGGTACTCCATGCACTATGAAACTCCGTATGTAAACTATACCATCCCTGGAAATTTTTTTGGCGATGTCGTTTTTAAGGATGAACTTTCCGTCAAACCTCTTGCCCCCGACATCCCCCTCCCTTCCTATGCTCACCCCACGGACGCCGGCCTGGATCTGCACGCCATCAGTGTGGAAGCACCCGGTACCGTTATCGTTGCCACCTGTATTATCCAGCCTGGCATGACCGCTAAAGTACATACCGGCATCGCCATTAAGCTGCCCCACGGCACATTCGGCGCTGTCTATCCCCGCAGCGGCCTTGCCACCAAAACCGGCCTCGCCCCCGCCAATATGGTTGGTGTCATTGATGAAAACTATACTGGCGAAATCATCGTGGCCTTACATAACTACAGCAATGAACCTCAGGCGTTCGCCATCGGGGATCGTATCGCCCAGCTGGTTATCCAGCCCGTTGTCCACTGCACCGTCACCCAGGTCACAGAACTCCCTGATACTGACCGCGGTAGCGGCGGCTTTGGATCTACAGGAGGTAACACTTAATGAAACATCTCGGCGATATTACCTTAATTGACGGCTCTAAAATCGAACCAGTGGATGTAATTACATTTGGTTCGCCCTGTCAAGATCTCAGTATCGCAGGGAAACGCGCTGGTCTTGCCGGTCAACGCAGCGGACTTTTTATGGAAGCCGTCAGGATTATTAAACAAATGCAGGAGGCAACGAATGGAGAATATCCCAAATATGCAGTCTGGGAAAATGTACCCGGAGCATTCAGTTCAAACAAAGGAAAAGATTTCCTCGCTGTGCTGGAAGAACTTATCCGAATCAAAGAACCAGCCATTTCTCTTCCTGAACCTCCAAAATCAAAATGGAGTAAAGCGGGGGAGGTATCAGGTAGCGGATGGAGCCTTGCCTGGCGAACCATGGACGCCCAGTACTGGGGTGTTCCCCAACGTCGTTTGCGCATCTCGCTTGTCCTCGACCTTACAGGTCAACGCGCCGGAGAAATATTATTTGAGCCGGAAAGCCTGCGAGGGCATTTTGCGCCGAGCATCACGCCGGGGCAAGCAACTGCCGGAGCTGTTGAAAATGGCGCTGGAACAGCAAATGGAGTATATGCCGAAGTAGGCAATGTTTGTGCGTTCAAGTTAGGAAATAGTGAGCAGGCACGAAGTATCGGATATGCCGAAGAAAAGGACCCAAATATTGTCTGCTATGACGCACGCGGCAACGGCGATGGCATGCTATCCCCTACCATAACGGGTGATCACAACAGCCGAATTACGGATTATACTACTGTCGTAATTGAAAAAATCATCCGCTGGATTGTTCGCCGCCTGACTCCTACCGAGTGTGAGCGCCTGCAGGGTTATCCCGATGGATGGACAGACCTCGGCGAATGGGTAGACAGCAAGGGCAAAGCTCACAAAGCCGCTGATGCGCCCCGATATAAGGCGCTGGGCAACTCCATCGCCCTGCCGCAGTGGTACTACGTTCTCGGTGGTATCGCTGACCGCCTGCCGGATAATGCCACCCTCGGCAGCCTGTTCGATGGCATCGGCGGTTTCCCGTATGTGTGGACACAGCTACACGCTGGGCGCAAAGAGTTATGCGTTTGGGCATCGGAAATTGAGGAGTTCCCCATCGCCGTAACAAAAGTACACTTTCCTGAATCTTAAAACAACACAAGAGAACAGTAATGCACAAACTCTATTCTGCGAAGTATATATTGATTTCTGACGGAACAAATAACATTTTTGCTAGTGATTTGTTATTTTTAGAGGGTGAACCAACTAAACACCTTGACAGTTTTGGAACCTTTTATGAATTCTATGATGCTGTAGCTTCTTACAAGTATCCCTGGAGCAATCACTGTTACTGTGATAAATCAATGTTCCTTCATAAACCACTTGTTAAATTTTATGGAACTTTTGACTGGTTTTTTACGGCAGAAAATTTCAAAGCACCTGTTTCTGTTGAAACGCAGTACAAAGAATGTTCCACTAAGGATTATGACTTTAATTTTTTCAAAGAAAACCTGTCTATGGACGACTTTGTAACCTTCCTGCGGGAGCATAACCTTATCGGAGGCAACACTTAATGAATCTTACTTTTGTTTCAAACGCCCTTGAAAAAATCTCTCCCACCTGGGTTATATCAGACATTACATACCTCGATGGTATCATAACCCGCACCGAGGACGATTACCTTCGCCGCATCGGCAGCACCTTCAAGGGTATTTCTTTTCTTGGCCCCGGCTATCCTGCCTGGTTTGAATACTCCAAAGATAACCTCGGCGCTTCCAAGTCTGGCTTCTTACATACCAGCCTTGTTAAAGAGCTTGAAATTATCCTTGATATAGGTTATGCCAAGCTTGCCATCACAACCGAACATAGTATTTTCTTTCTGGAATCCGCAGAACCCGTTCAGGAAACCGCTGAAATTCGTGAGCTGATGGATCAAATCAACGCTCTAAATAAGTAACAAAAACAATTCAAGGTTGCGCTCTTAACGCGCGGGTGGGTATGGGGTTTATTGTTTATGACATTATCAGAAAAATCAGAACTGTTGCGCCTGTTACAGCTCTATCAGGACGATCTTTTGCGTAAAAACCGTAAGAACATTGAAACAACTGATGCTGTTGCCAAAGATAACCTGTCCTTTATGGATGCTTCTTATTTTTACGGTATTAAAGCCCAGTACAACCACGCCCGCCTGATTGCTCGTAAGTTATCAGTTGAAATCGGTAAAGATGTCAAATCTTACTGGGAGCTGTCCTGATTCACAAACAAAAAACCGTGCAGGCACAACCACCCACACGGTTCATCCCATTACTTTAATTTTTCCAAAATCTCATCAGCACTCATGCCGTTTGTCAGCAGCTGGTTGATCATTTCCTGCGCCTGAATTTTCTTCGCTTCCGCCTCAGCAGCAATGTCCGCCTTGGCCTTTTTCTCTTCCAGCTTGGTCAGCTTTTTCTCCGCGGCCTTCACATCCGCCTTCTGCATTTTCAAGGTTTCTTTCATGGATTGCAGATCGGTTTTCAGCTCCTCAATGCTGGCATTGGTCTTGGCAACTTCAGCTTCCGCCTCTTCCTTTTCTTTCTGAGCCTGGGCAATCAAAGCCTCATAATCATTCGCCGCCACTTTTACTTTATTCTTGCTTCCCTTGGTTCTCGGCATAGTGCTAACCTCCTACAAAATATTTTATGCGCTTAGTATATCACAGCGGTTTTCAAACTGCAATAGACGTTCAAAGGGGGAATTCTTTCTGCTTATTTTTTATGATACCTGCGCCCTGCTCAATATGGGCGCACATGTTGTCGATCGTCCATTTATTATCTCCGTCCAAACCCTACTGGAGCTGGAATCTATCAAAACCAGCCGCACCAAAGATGAATCCGTTCGTTATCGTGCCCGCCAAATGGCTCACTATCTCGATAGCGCCCACGATTCCGACCTTTATCATGTCTCCAATGCTACCGATTATCTGAACGATGATACCTGCCCGTTTCGCAGCACACTGCCCAACACCCCGGATTCCATCATCATTTATGCGGCCTGGAAAACATACAGCCAAAACCAGGATATGATCTTCTGCACGGACGATCTTTGCTGTAAACACCTGGCCTCTTCCCTCGCCCACCTGCCCGTCTGTTCTTCCAAGGATCTTCTCCCCCGCCAAAGCTATACCGGCTTCCTGGAAGTCACTCCAACCGATGAGCAATACGCTGCCCTCTATGAACAGCCGGAACGAAATACCTTTGGCCTTATCCCCAATCAATATCTTATCGTTCACAGCCCCGCAGACAGCTCCGTACAGGCGTTTAAGTGGGTAGACGGTAAACATGTCGCGGTGGATTATAAGCCCTTCAAAACGCAGGCATTTGGTGCTGTCAGGGCCAAGGAGAAAGATATCTACCAGATGCTCGCCTTTGACAGCCTCTTACATAACCAAATCACCATGCTGTGCGGTCCTGCCGGTACTGGCAAAAGCTATCTGGCTCTGGCTCACATGCTCAAGCTGCTGGAAACCCACAAGATTGATAAAATCATCGTGTTCACCAACCCCTGCGCCACATCCGGCGCTGCCCGCCTTGGCTTTTACCCCGGTACCCGCGATGAAAAGCTGCTTGACAGCCAAATCGGCAACATGCTCGGCGCTAAACTCGGCGATACTATGGAACTCCAGCGCTATATCGACGCCAACAAAATCCAGCTTCTCCCCTTTTCGGACCTGCGTGGCTTCGATACCACCGGCATGAACTGCGCCGTCTATATTACCGAGGCCCAGAACCTTGATATTGAAATGATGCGGCTTGCTCTTCAGCGTATCGGCGAAGATTCCATCTGTATCATTGATGGTGATTATGACGCCCAGGTCGATCTCGATATCTACTCTGGCGATAACAACGGCATGCGCCGCCTCTCCCAGGTCTTCCGCGGTCAGGATTTCTATGGCGAGGTCAAGCTCCAAAAAATCTACCGTTCCCGTATCGCCGCACTTGCACAGGAGATGTAATCAATGACAGCTAATACAGATAAACTTCTTTCAATTCTTACCGGCATTCTCATTACCGTTCTGGTTTATTTTCTGGTCTTTTGGTTCCACCTGGCCCTCGCCAAGTTCATTTTGGTTCCCCTGTTTGGCACCGCCATCTGCTCCACATTGAACCAGTTATTCAATACCGCATCCTTCACCCCGCAAATGCTGCCCTCTACATATGCCTGGGCCTGCCTGATCGGCGGCATCTTCTTCTGGCCTCATATCAGCAGCAGTAAACATTAAGGAGTACACGCCATGAAAAAATATACCGCACAAACGCTCACTGATGAAGGCTACACCATTGAGAACGCTCAGATTACAAACGTATCTCTTTCAACCACAGATCACTGCTGCCTCTCTCTTAATCTTACTCTCAAAGCTACCGGCTGGGGTGTTGTTTACGGCGGTTACTGCCTTGGCAAAGTCTACCCCGACAGCTATGAAAAAGATTCTTACGAGGGTTCTGCCATCGGTATGGAGGCTATCATGCGCATCATGGATGTCGTCGGTGTTTCCCGTCTGGAAGACATGAAAGGTAAATACATTCGTGTCGCTACCAAGGGCTGGGGCAGCACCGTTAAAATCATCGGTAATATCATCAACGACCGCTGGTTCGATTATGACTCTTTCTTCAAAGATAAGGAATCAGCCTCCGTTCAAGACGCAATCGCAGAACTTGTTACCGTTTCAGCCGACCTGGCGGATTGATTACTTTCTCCGTCTTACCACCACGCGCGGCTGTGCATGTCCAAACAAACTCCGCTTCGGCACTTCAAACGCTGTTTCAAACTCCTCGTCAAACTTGGCCCGCACCTTAAAATAGTCCGTGATTTTTGCCTGGATCTCTCGCAGCGCCTGCTGTTCCTTTTCAATCTGGATGTATTGTTCTCTTGTGCAGCTGTCCCCCCTCCTGTATCCGCTGTTTCCATTCGTTCAGGGCATCCTCCTGGTAGCCGCACAGCTCCAGCATCTCATTGCAAAATCTTACGCTTGTCGGTCCTGCCATCCATAACCACTCCTTGCCTTTTTCTTTTATCTTATCATATCAGAGGTGATTTCGCTATGAATTTCTTTACTGCTGACCTTCATTTTTCTCACCGTAACATTATCCGCTTCGATGACCGTCCGTTTCAAGACCTGCCCTCTATGCACGCGGAGCTTATCAAGCGCTGGAACAGCGTTGTCTCTCCGGGCGATAACGTTTATGTCCTTGGCGATATGTTCTGGGACCCGTCCGAAGCTCCTATGATTCTTGAGCAGCTCAATGGCCATATCCATCTCATCAAGGGCAACCACGATACAATCTCGCCGGAAATGATGCGCTACTTTTCTTCCATCAAGGGCTATGATGAACTCACAGTCGACAAATACAAACTTATTCTCTGCCACTACCCTATCATGTTCTACAACCACTCCTATTCGCCGGAGTGCTACATGCTCTGCGGCCACGTCCATAACACCCGTGAGAACACCTATCTCGCCAAGTGGAAAGCAGAACTGCGTGATAACGCGGTCGGTATCGCCAGTAACAAGGGTAACATCATCAACGTTGGCTGTATGCTGCATGATTATACCCCCAAAACCCTTAACCAGCTCATTGCCTGGGATAAGGAAGGAGGCTGGAAAGTTGAGTAAAACAATCTTTACCTTTACGGAAGAATTCGATGATGCCGGCCATCTCATCAAGCGTACCATCACAACCGAACAGGGCGAAACCGTTCTGCCGGTAACGCCAAACACCAAGCCGATTGATAACATGCCGTTTATCCCCACTCCAACCCCACGGGAAACGCCGCTTGATATAATCTGGAAAGCGCCACCTGATGTAACCTGTAATTCTACCGGAGGTACCGTCCATGAATCCTAAAGAATTTGAACTGGCTGCCTGCACCGCCATTTCCCGCTACTTCAATGATAACGCTGATGTAACTGGTGTCTATCTGTCACCAGATGATATCTACACCGTCTGGTCGTGCAAAACTCTTCAAAACAATAAAGGTCTTTTCACCACCCCTGTCAAAGACGGCCTGTATTACGAAGCTACCTATAACGGCGATAAGCAGGAACTTTACATTGACTGTTATCAAAAGCTTAAAAACTTTGCAGTAAAAGTCAGCGAATAAAACAACAAAGCCCCTATCCACTGTCACCCAGCGGACGGGGGCTATTTTTTAGTTCAGGCCAAAATCAGCAAACAACGGGTTCTTCAACAGCATCCCCACAATCACATACCGGTAAGATTTCACACTGCCGTCATAGTAAAGGGTTCCTCGTATCCTCTGCCTTTTCACCAGCCCAGCCATGAACTCTTCCTGCTCTTTCGTAAAGTACAAAGAAACCTGCGGGTAGTTCTTGTCATCCAGCCGCGTTGTAATGTGCCGGTTGATTTCCAGTTCTGTCGGCAGCACATAGCTTCCTTCCAGGTGCGGCATCAAAGCCCGGTATTCTTTGGTATCCTTCATCACGCAACGGTCGGCACCCACCGCCATCATTCTGCCAAGCTCTTCCTGCAACAGCCGGTTTGCCACGGTTCCAATGCGGGTATCTTCAACCTCGGCCTCGTCGTTCAGCACCTCGCGTACACGCATACTCAGCCGCAGGTTGATTTTTACTTCCTTTGCCATCACTTAACTGTCTCCAGTAGCTCTTTCAGCTTCGCAGCTTTTTCAATCAGCTCTGTCAGCGTCTTAATGTCTTCTGCCCGCTGCTCCTGGCTCATCTTTTTCAGTCCTCTCTTATATGCCGGCGTTGCAATCTTCTTGCCAATCTTACCGGCCAGCGGCTGTAAAGTTTTCTGAACAAATGTTTTGGTTTCGGCTTTCTTTTCAGCTACCTCCACCTCGCGTTCAAGTGCAGCCTGTTTTTCAGTTTCCTCAGTTGCGTTTTCCGTTTCTTTTTCAATCAGTGTTTTAATTCCGTTTTTCAGCTCTGTCAGTACATCTTCAAAAAGTTGGTCGCGCTCTTCCGTTGAGCCGCCTTTCCAAACGTTTTTCAACCCTGTCATAACTTCATTCTTAATCTCGTCTTGTAGATCTTTTACCTCTGGGTTTTCAATGGCAAAAAGTTCCTCAAACAAAGAACCAATTCTCTGTTGCTGTTCCTGGTTGAGCCTTGTTAATTCTTCGCCTTCATTTCGTGTCAGATACTTTTCATCTAACATTTGCAGCATCTGCTTATTTAACGTATGTTCAATTCGTATGTCTTTATCAATCGTCCGCCCAACTGCACCACTGATTTCCTTCAGGGCTTTCTTGGCCTCGGCCTGGTTCATGTTATATGGTTCTTTTTGTAAACACTCAATAAATTCACTTGATGCCTTGCGCCGGATCATTTCATCACCAAAACCACCACGCACCTGCAGGTTCGCGCTGTACAAAATAACTTTCTTTTCATTGGGGGATAGGGGAGTGGTAACTACATTACAGTTCTTGGCCGCATTCCAGGTCGCATCCTGTTCCTGCAACAGCATCAATGCCCGGTATCTCCGCTCGCCAGAAAGCAAAACATACACCGTCTTACCATCTTCCTGCTCCGGGAACACGACCAGATTGTGCAGCAGGCCATTGCGCTCAATGTCTTCGGCCAATATTTCAATATCTTCTCCATTGTCATTCTGGCGGAAAATCTCGTTGTCCGGGTTCAGCCGGATGTCTGCCAGGCTGATATCCTTATTTTCAAACTCAATGGTCTTATTACCAACGATCTTTCCAACCAGGGCACGGCCGGCATCATTATCGTTCACTTCTTTTGCCGCACTGCTGGTAGGGATGTTCAGTTTCTTCTCGTTACCTTTTTTCGGCTTTGATTTCAAACCCATCTCACTTTTCCTCCTTGTCCAGTTTTTCAAGCCTCTGTTTTAGCTCTTTATAAGCCGCCACATAGCTCCTGCCAATCGGCTGGGTCTTAGCAGAATAACATACCGGTACACATCTTCTTACCGATGTTTTCACGGCCAAAGCGCTGGGTATCTCAGTCTTGAACAGGGTAGAGCCAAGCACTCTCTGGCATTCTTCCCGCGTCTCTCTCGTGGCCGCACCCTTGTCCACCATGGTCAAAATCACGCCGATTCCTTTCAGGTTCGTCTTTGGGTTCTTGCGCAGCTCATTGCAGATGGAATAAGTTCTAAATGCCGAATCCTCAGAGAACGAATCACACATCATTGGGATCAATACATAATCCGCTGCCACTAAGGCGTTTGAAAGGATCATACTGTCACGGGTCGGCTGGGTATCCACAATGATATAATCATAATTCTCCCGCACCTGGTCCAAAAAGTATAGCAAAAAGTCGGCCGTAGATTCCAACCGTCTTGGGTCGCCCACATCATACTGCTGCGCATCAGCCAACAGGTCCGATAACCGCTTGTTGATCCGCGGTGTCTGGCTGCTTGCCGGGATCATATCAACATTCTCATACTCTGTCCCCACAATATACTCTTTCGTGGAGGTGTATTTGAACCCGTCAAACATATCATACAGTGCTTTGCGGGAATAGGCATTGCTCGTGATTGTATTGCCGCCGCTCAACGCAAAGGTCAGGTTGCCCTGTGGGTCAGTGTCCACACACAAAACCTTTTTTCCTTCATCTCCCATTAAGTAAGCAAGGTTAGAAGCAGTAACTGTTTTACCAGAGCCGCCCTTTTCAATCGCAATCGTAATAATTTTTGCAGCCATATACAGCCCTCCATGTAAAAGAACCAATTCTTTGTTGCTATTTTGATTTCATTATAACACATCAACACTCAAAGTCAACAAGCAAAAGAATCAGTTCTTTGTTGCTGTAATAAAGTTAAAAATAGGGGAGCCACCTCGTCAGCAGCTCCCCCTGGTTATTCTTCAAATGTTGTTTCATCCAGCCGGAACATCGGCTCTTTGCCGTCCTGTCCCATCCGCCGTTTTCCGCTTTCAATGATCGTGGCAGAATTTTCTACAATGTCGCTGTACACCACCGTGCGGTAATACTGCGCAGATTTCTTTTCCACATCCTGCCTCAGCATCACGCTAAACTTCTCCAGTTCACCCAACGCCCAGCTTTTCAGCCCGTGGTTATTTTGGATGATTCCGTTCAGCGCTTCCAATGTTTCTTCAGCCTGGTCTTGTTTGTTCTGGTTGGTTAATATCTTGGCCGCATAAGTAAACACATTTGCCAAAACATTCCGCTCTTCTACGGTCAGCTCCTTCTTGTAGCCCGCATAGCCAGCCCGGTCTTCTATCTCGCCCCGCGCCTTGCGGAACGTCATTTTCATCACAGCCGGTGGCAGGGGAGAGACCTCTCCGGTTTCAGCCGCCAACACAGCTTGTTTCTTCGCCTTTTGTTTGCGTGCCACCTCCTGGTCGCTGCGCTGGTTCGCACTCAAAAACGCCCGCACCTTCTCCATCTCTTTGCGTGATTTGTACTTGATAAAGATATACAGATGGGTGTATTTCCGCACGCCTTTGGTTCGCACCGGCTCATAATCAAACCACAGGTCTGTCATCTCGTTGATTTCATTTTTTACCAGCTTCAAAACATTGCGTTCAAAGTCTGAAAAATTCGGGTACTTTTCTGTCAACGGTTTTTCGCGGTCATACTTGTTATCCACATCAGACTTTTTGCGGTTCATACCGCGCTCTTCTTTGGTCGGTACAGACAGCAGGTTTTTGAAATCATCAATGCCAAACTTTTTGTACTTGTATCCGCGCAGCTGGTTCCGCTTGGCAGGGAACATCCCCAGCACCTCGTCCGTCACCGGCTCAAACACCAGCCCATTGGCGTATTCGTAATCCCGGTTGCCGTTATCATAAGATAAGATAATTTCATACACACGCATAGAATAGGTGCTCTGCATCATCAGCAGGTATTCAATGCTGTAAGATGTGTAGTTGCTTGTCAGTTGGGCAATGTCTTTCCAAATGTCCTCATTGAACCGCATACTGATGGTTTTTCCCTCAGTATCAATAATCGAACCTTTGCGTACCCAGCTCATACTCTTGTACTTGGTCGGGGCAATCGGCACCCAAAATGTCCGGTTCTCCAAATTTTCAATCGTGTGCTGCAAATATGCCACATAGGCCGGCTTTTCCGCATTCACACCCGTCAACTTTGAAAAGTCGCTGAACGTAATCGTGTAATACTTCGAAGCATCCGTGTCATTTTTCTGGTCAATTTTGGAAAGCAGCATGAACAAAATTTTCTGCTCGTTGCGCGGCAGGGAATACTTGGTCTTTTGGATCAGGTCATTGCTCTTGGTGATGTAAGAGCCAACGGCAAAAGGGGAGCCGGTCTTCTTTTCCTGTTCCTTTTTCGCCTTAACCTCTTCGTCCGTCATCACCTCTCCGGTAATCGCCGCGCCTGTACCTGCACTATTTACTTTTTGGTCTTTCATAATTCTTTCGCCCGCATAGCCTGTCCGCCATGTCAGGCTCAACCTCCAAATCACAGTGTATGTATCGCATCGTACAGGTGGGTATACCTAACGCATTATATCTGCATCATATCCTATTTTTATTCGCTTGTCAAGCCAAAATTTTTTTGCGCTTTTCTTCACAACAAAACTCGTAATAAAATTTTTTTGCGCTTATTATTATTTATTATTTATATTTTATATTTA
>ULTI01033070.1_pt1 | contig 86226 bp, 90 predicted proteins | sample 1957291 | NCBI WGS metagenome assembly ULTI01 (sample SAMEA4835725, study PRJEB28245) | human gut metagenome | biome: gut microbiome; material: fecal sample | place: Denmark | collected 2008 | reverse complement strand
TGAACTCCAAGACCTAAGAAACTTAAACCAGCTACTGCAAGTATGCCTCTGCCAATACGTATTGTAAACAACACTAACAACTTATTAAAAATATTAGGAAAAATATGACGTGTAATGATTCTAATATCACTACATCCTATACAATATAGCCCTTCAATAAATGTTTCTTTTTTTATTTGCATAACTTCAGCGCGCACAATACGCGAAAACCCAGCCCAAGAAGTAATTACCAACGCTAAAATAAGACTTTTAATACTCGGTCCTAAAATGCCTGTAACAGCAATCATAAAACAGCTGCCAGGAATACTTTGAAATATATTACTTACTGAAGTAAAAATTAAGTCTAATTTGCCACCATAAAAGCCGCAAACCGAACCAATCAATAATCCAATACCCAATGATAAAACTGCAGCCGCAACCGATAACAGCATAGAAGCCCTACCGCCATACAAAATACGGCTAAACATATCTCTTCCCAAAGCATCTGTACCAAAATAATGCTCTAAAGACGGAGGCTGTAATCTGTTAAGCATATCCGGTTCATAAGGATTATGTGTAGCTATAACAGAAGCAGCAATACTGCCAGAAATTATAATAATTAAAATTATTACTGCAAAATAAAGTTGTAAATTTTTACTATTTTGCATTATCAATCACCCAATTTTATTTTAGGATTTATGTAAGCAATAATTACATCTACTGCTATTGTAATAAAAATCAAAATGCTGCCAGTTACTAAAACATATCCCTGCAATACCGGATAATCCCTAAAACGTATTGCTTCGAGCGCCATATTACTTATTCCTGGTAGGGCAAAAATACTTTCAGCTATTACAGAACCTCCTAAAATGCCTGCAAAGTAGTTACCAAGCATCGCAATAACAGGTATCAGTGCGTTTGGAAGAGCATAAACAAATAATAGTTTAAACCTGCTTAAGCCCCTTACTGCAGCAACTATAAAATATTGTTTGCTAAACTCGTTTATCATTGCGCCACGCATATAACGGCATATTGTAGCCATAGCCGAAAACGACACAACTGCGGCCGGCATAATAAAATTTATCATACTGTCGCTTCCGCTCGTTGGTAATAAGTGTAGCTTTTCACTGAAAATCAAAATTAAAAGCAATGCCAGCCAAAACCCCGGAACCGCAAGCATTACATTAGTTATATTTTTTATAGCATTATCAAAAAAACTATTTTGATAAACAGCACATATAATGCCTGCTATTATTCCGCCGCAAGCGGCAAACATAAATGCCATACATGCTAATTGCACTGTAACCGGTAAGCGTAAAACAATTTCAGAATCAATGCTACGGCTGGTAATATAACTTGTCCCAAAATCACCTTGTAAAATATTAATAAGCCAACTTATATATTGTTGATAAAGCGGCCGGTTTAACCCTAATTCTTCACGCATCGCCAAAATTTGTGCTTCGGTCGGGTCACTTAAACCATTTTGGTTTAATACAAATTCAGCAGGGTCACCCGGTGCCATTACTCCAAGCAAAAAGGCCAAAATACTTACACCTGCCAAAATAAATATACCGCCAGCTATTCTTTTTAAAGAATAAATAACCATTTTAATTCACCATTTTTACCTGTGCTAAATTTACGCCATAAATAAGTGCCTGATAATTTTCAAGTTTTTTGTTATACGCAACAATATTCATATCATAAAACAGTGGAACTATAGGTTGTTCTTCAACAGATATTTGCTGTATTCTGTTATAAATCTCTCGTCTTTTATGTTCATCTTCTACATGGCGTACTTTTTCCATTAAGCGTACAACTTCATCATTGCTGTAACCAAGGCTGCAGCTTACATTTCTGCCGCCATCCGGTGTCATAAAACTGTAAAAAATACCATAAGGGTCCCCATTCGCCAGACCTTGCTGAAGCCTTGCCAAATTATAGTCTCCTTTACGCAACAGATATATCATAGTAGCATATTCTAGCGGCTGAATTTTAACATCAATCCCTATATCCTTAAGCCAATAAGCAATTAGTTCCGCTTCACCTTTTTGCAACGGGTCAGCTCCATTAATACAATATGTTACTTCAACTCGCTGCCCCTGCAAAACTTCCTGCGCTAACTTCTTTGCTTCATTTAAATTATATTCAACATTAAATTTTTTATAATATGGGCTGCTGTAATTTAAAATATTAACTGCCGGTTCGGCATAATTTAAATAAAGTGCTTGTACCAAATTGCCTCTGTCAATAGCAAGGCTGACTGCCCGGCGCATTCTTACATCGTTAAACGGATATTTAGTACCGTTTAATGCCAAAAATCTAATCATAGTAGATTTATTAGTTGCAACATTAAAACGCCCATCATGTTTTATTTCTTCTGCCAAGAAAGGTGTTATTGCGTTTAAATCAAGCACTCCCATAATTTCTTCAGATTTTAAGGCAGAATATCTTACATCCGGGCTTGGTATATTTTTTATAATAAATCTTTTTACGTTAGCCTTTTCGCCATAATAATCATCGTTTCTTTCAATTTCAACATACTTATTTAATACGTTATTTTTTATTTTATATGGTCCTGTGCCAATAGCATCGCCATTAAAATTGCCTTCTTTATCAAAACATTCAGGCGCAAATATCGGGCTGCCAAAATCCATCATTTTATATAATTCGTTAATATTAGGTTCTGTAAAAAGCAAACGAATAGTATAATCATCAATTTTTTCATATTTTTCAAGTGAAGGATAGTAAGTATTTATATCCAAACCATAAAATGATGACCTTTTATACCCAAGCTTCATCCTGTCAAAATTTTTAAGTACTGAGTCTGCATTAAAATCTTTACCGTTATGGAACTTAACACCCTTGCGCAGATAAAAAATCCATTCTTTTCCATTTTGCTTCATCTGCCATTTTTCTGCAAGCGCAGCTTTTGGCAACCCTGTTTTATCATCATTCGTAATTAAAGGCTCCCATACTCCTAAAATTTTGCTGCAATAATAAGCATCTTTTTCACCCGGCGCTAAATGGCGGCCTGCTCCTAAAATAACAGCCTCGTTATCATAAGAATCTATTTTTTCTTTATTTTCATAACTGTTTGTACAGCCACTTAACAGTAAGATCAGCCCGAACAGTAAAGCTGTTATAACATACTTAATCTTTTGCATAAAGTTTCTTCCAGTAAATAAATTCAGTTACCCGTGGCATTTTTATCATATAACCATCTATATCTTTTTGTGTAAATTTAAGCAAATCTTTCATAAGTTCAGATTTGTTCTTTTCAAATACAACCTTCCCCAAATCCTGCTGCATTTCTGCTTCTGCTTCTTGAATATTATTATAAAACTTTGTACGTTTATAATTAACAAACTCAACATTAGCCCTAATACCATTCTGCCATAAAATTACCGGCATAAGCTGGTAATCCCGGCATTCATTAGCAGAAATTCCGCATTTGGCATACAATGAATATAAAAACGGTCTTTGTATAGTACGTATAATAACAACGCCTTTTTTTGCATAAGCGTCCATTTTTAATAAAGCCTGTTTTATATCCCGTATACGATATAACGAATTTACGCTTACAATATAATCATATTTCTCGTTTAGTTTAAAATCTTCCCACTTACAGTTAACTAGCCTGATATTTTCTAACTTGCTGCTTTCTACACGTTTATTAAGTTCATTAAGCATAGCTGCAGAAAAATCAATACCTATAATTTCTTTGCAGTAGTCAGCCATCAGCATTGTAAAATTACCGCTGCCGCAGCCAATTTCAAGAACCTTTTTATTGTAACCCAAAATACTGCGCAGTTTATTCGCAATTTTATCAGTATCGCTGTTCAAATTATAATTAGTTGTATATACAGGAGCAAGCTTTTCCCAAAAAGCACGCTCAACGTCATCATTAAACTTTCTATTATCTGCATCTACAACATTCCAGCCCATTTCTTCCAACCATAATTCTTCTAAAAAATTATTATACATTTTTTTCATAAACAAACTCCGTAAAACACAGATAAAGAGGGTATAAAAATACCCTCTTTAAAAAATTACAATAATCAAATATCAAATGTTGCAGAAAGCATAAATGTACGAGGATTAGAAAGAAGTAATCCTGTACCATGTGCATTCCAATAATCTTTATCTGTGAGATTATAACACATTGCAGTTAAGGTAACTGGCGTATTATTAAATTTAGTTTTATAATTTACGCCTAAATCATACGTTACATATGAAGGTACAGTCATTTTTTCGTTATTCATATCAGCTTTGCCATTATAAATCATGCGTCCAACAATGCTGAAATCTTCATCAGCCTGATATTCCAATGCTGCAACAGCACTCCATTTAGCTGCACCATTAACAGCTAAACCATCATTTACTCCGTCCTTGGTTTTACTTTGTTCAGCATTCAAATAAAGGAAACCGCCCATAGCATTCCATTTAGGTGCAATTTTTCCGTTTACAGAAAGTTCAACACCTCTATAAGTTTGTTCTCCATCTTGCAAATAAAACGGTTTATCAAAACCAGCTCTGACAACTTCCATATTATTTGCCTGTTCAATATCAAAATATGCTAAACTTGTTACAAGACCAGCATTTTCATATTTTACGCCAATTTCATTTTGCTTAGTTTTAGCAGGGTCTAAAATATTACCTTCATTTTCATACGCACTGCCAACAACCGTTCCCTTATCAAAGTTTTCTGAATGGCTGGCATAAAGCGAAACATGTTCATCCGGCTGATATACATAACCATAAGTAGGACAAACAGCATCACTATCTACTCTGCTGTTATGAGCACCGGTTTTAGCAGAATAAGAATCCACCGAAGCGCTATGTTTATGTATACCAAGCAACAACTGAGATTTTTTGTATTTTAAAGTATCAGCTAACGAAATACCCCAATATTGGTCTTTACTGCTTACTCCTGTTTCAATAGAAGGTTTCCAGAAACCATTAGAAACTATACCGCTGTAAAGATTACCGCTAATTGTGCCCATACTGCCTTTATAATTATTTTTCGCGCTTTCAATAGTATGCAACGCTTTATCTACAGCTAATGTAAGATCATGCTCTACTTCACCGGTTTTAAACTTACCGTTTAAGCCCATTTGTGCATAATAATTTTTAGTTACGGTTTGAGTTGAAAAAATATCATTTTTAATATCACCATTATTATTAATAATGGTTAAACGGCTGCTTGCACCAGTAATATTATTATTCAATTTATTTTCATTCATACCGGCATTTACAAACCATTTCCAACCATCCTCAAATTTTTGTTCATGATTTAAAGCAATTACATAGCCTTCTGCTTCTTTACGCATACCGTCAAAACTGTAATCATTACTTGCATCTGGCGCGCCCGGAATTTTGGTTACATTAGAACCTAACCCAAACCATCTCATGCCTCCTTTAATATCTAAATGACGATAAGCAGCATACAAATTAGTTTTGCTGTGGTCACCCTGACGGTCGATATTAGCAGAAAAACCCTGTGCTTTCATATTATGCCCATCAATTGCTGTATCACCGCTTAAAATCTCAGAGTTAATACGTACGCCCCATTCACCATCCTTACCAAATCGGCGGCTAACATCTAAATATTCACCAAAAGAACTTTTACCGGTAAAAACTTGTTTATAACGGGTTAACGGCTCATCACCTGCTTTTTTAGTTACAAAATTAACAATACCGCCAGCAGTAGAAGTTTCATATGTACTCGGAATACCGGTAATACCACTGTTAGGTCCTGAAATAAACTGAATATCAGAAATTGAAAAAGTCGGTGCGTTAAATTGTGTCATCAAACCTGGTACACCATTTAAATAGAAAGAAGTGCCAGTTGATTTTAAACCACGAATAGAAATATCATTATGCAGAGTTGTACCTTCTACACGAATTGCAGGATTATTTACCAAAACACTTTGCAATGGCTGATTAGGCCCACCAAATGTTTCAATACTTTTTTCCGTTAATGTTACTTCAGAAAAGGGCACATCCATAATATCCTTGTCGCCAAGAATACCCATAGTACCTTTTTTGCTGGCAAACCCACCGGGCAAAACATCCTTATCACCTTCAACGGTAATACCAGCCAGCTGATGTGTCTGCATGTCTTCACCGGAAACCTCTTCTGCACTGGCAGAACATACAAACCCCATGCTGCTTACAGCACACAGCACTGCTAACGCCAGTGCTTTTTTACTACTTTTCGACATCAAAAACACCTCATAAAAATTTATTTTTTAATTTTGCCTGCCGAGCTTGCCGAGTTTCGCGTGCAGCCAAAATTAAAATCAGCTTTTCCCCTTAAAACAAAAAGCCTGTCTGCAAAATACAGACAGGCCTAATAATCCCTTGCATTCGCCTTTTCCGTCTTTCGCAGAATTTTATAGCGTCCAAATCAGGCAGTTCTTCTGGCTCTGCTTCATCGCTTGCCTTGCCTTCCCGGTTTCCCAGTGACATAATTAAGGCTTGCTCTGCATTACAGCTGCGGGACAGCACAGGTTTTGCACCTGTTTCTCTATTAAGCGCTTCATGCACCTGATTGGTTCAAATTATTATTTACTTCACAAAGTTCTCACATTATGTCTCGCATTATAACACTATAATCTTAATAAGTCAATTGATTTTATGGTTTTTATTATTATTTGTATGTATACATCATTTATACCCATATGGGTATTGCATTTAATTTTTATTTGAGCTAAGCTATTAGAAACGTTATAAGCGAGCTGCAGGTGCTTATGCTTAATTGTTAATCCGGTTAAATTCCGGAACGGTCACGCCGCTGTAAGAATTATTTCAAGTCAGTAAACTGCCTGCCGCAGTTCTGCTTCCTGCGAGTGATGGGATAAGAACGCATTGTGTAATTTACTATGCCCTTTCTTATGCAGGAAGGGCATTATTTACTTTAGGAGGATGTTTATGGAATTTATCAGTCAAACTATTATGTATTTTCACAAAGGCGGTCTGGTTATGTATCCGCTGCTGTTTTGTTCTTTCGCTGTTTTTGCTATCGCCATTGAGCGTTTTTTGTTTTACCGCGCATCTGACAGCGGAGAAAAATTTGCGGATGATTACTGCGGTTTATTAAAAAGCAATGATTTGCATGGTGCCGCTGATTTAGCCAAAAACACTCCAGGCGAAACTTCTGCCCTTGTTTTTGGGGCTGTACAAAATGCACAGACACAGGATGACTTGACGGATTACCTTGAAAACGGGCTTGCTGTTTTTACAGCCCAGCTAAAAAATAAACTGGACTATTTAAGCATTATTGTTACCCTTTCACCGCTACTGGGCCTTTTAGGCACTATTGTCGGCATGATTGGTGCTTTCAGTATTTTTAATATCCAGGCTGGCGCACCTATGGCTATTACAGGCGGTATCGGCGAAGCACTTATTGCTACTGCTACAGGGCTTTGTGTAGCTATTATGGCACTTTGCTGCCATTCTTACTTTGCCCACCGCATGGATGGCATACTTACAACAGCTGAACGCTGTGCGGCAGCACTTGCGCAGGCTAACAGAAGGGCCGGTGCAAAATGAAATTCCGCAGAAGCCAGAACAGAAAAGTACCGGAACTAAATATTATACCGATGATTGATATTATGTTCTTTTTACTGGTGTTTTTTATGCTGAGCACCATGTATATGATTGATTTAAAGACTATTCCTGTTAAGCTGCCGCAGGCAGCTAATGCAGCAAGTGATACATCAACAACATTTGCCGTCACCCTTAAAAATGATGGCACAATTTACCTTGGTGATAAAGAGACGGATTTGCAGTCGCTTTTAATGCAGGCTTCTTTAGAGCAAAAAAACAACAGCAATTTTGCTGTTGTTATACGTTACGTGCCGAAAAAGATATTGAATACGGTGAGGTTATTGAGCTTGTCGATAAGTTTAAAGGAGTGGGCATTAACAGGTTTGGGCTTGCAACTGACGGGGCAGCAAAATGATGGATGAAAAGAAAAGGCGGAACTGGGGCTTTGCCGGTTCGGCAATTATACATATTTTAATATTTCTGATTGTATCATTTACTGGGCTGTTTCAATTTTCGCACGCACAAGAAAACATTGTTGAAGTTACGTTTTTCGGTGGTGGCGGAGGAGGCGGCAGTGATGATGCCGGTGTTATAGAAGAAGCAGAACCTGAGGCAACTGCTGCAGAGGAAACTTCTGACAACGATGCAATTTTTGAAGCAAATAAGGAAGAAAAACCTGCTGTTGTAAAAAAGCAGCAGGTAAAACCTGTTGTTAAAAGCAGCGGCAAAGGTAAAGGCACCGGACAGGGAAGCGGTACCGGCAGCGGTATAGGGCCGGGTTCCGGGTCCGGCAGCGGTGGCGGCCATGGCAGTGGGCATGGTACCGGTACCGGCAGCGGCACAGGTCCGGGAAGCGGTGTAACATCATCGCCGGCTGTACCTCCCCGTATTATAAAAAGTTATCAGCCGCCTTATCCCAGTGCTGAACGCAACGCCGGCGTAGAAGGCACTGTTTCCATAAGATTTTTAATCAGCACCGATGGCAGCGTTGAAGATGTAACCGTTACGTCCTCCTCAGGCAATGCAAATCTTGATAACGCTGCCGTTGCTGCGTGCCGCAAATGGCGTTTTACAGCAGCCAAAAACAGTTCAGGTTTACCGGTACGCTGCTATGCAAGTATACCGATTACCTTTAAAATAAGAAATTGATACTTTCCTCTTCTCCTCAAACACAAAACTCCCTGTTTCTTTTATGAAACGGGGAGTTTTGTGTTTATCCATGTAACAGCGGCAGCACCGTTTTTTCAAAATAACAGGCCATTTCTTCCGGTTGTTGTTTCCAATCGTCTTTTATCCACCACATCAGCATTCCCACAAAAGCATAAGTAATATGGTTAATCAAAAAATCATCCGGCAGCCCGCTTTGGCTTTTTGCGCCTGCCAGCAGATATTTTGTAATATACTGATACAGATACTGTTTTAAATATTTTAAGAACAAACTGCTCTCACCTGTCAGCAGCGCCGCAACAGTTCTTTTGCTGTCGCGCAAATGGTACAGAATATGCACCGCCACCACATGATAGCCGCTGCCAGAAAGCGAAAAATCGTGTGTTTTTTCTGCTTCCAGCGCTTTTGAAAAAACATGGCTGAATAAGTCATCGCACAACGCTTTAATTAAATCATCGCGCGTTTCAAAATGGGCATAAAACGTACTGCGGCCAATATTTGCTTTTTCAATAATTTCCTGCACTGTTATTTTGTTATAACTCTTTTCTGTTAAAAGTTCCGTAAAAGCTTCAAAAATTGCCGCTCTTGTTTTTTGCTGGCGCCTGTCCACAGTTATCACCCCGGCACAAATTTATTAAAATGTCCATTAATGTACAGCATTGCAAATCTGTTTATTGCCGTACGCAGGCATTAATTACTATAATTATAACAGACATTAAGTTTTTTATCATACACTATGTTTGTTATTTTGATAAATAAGAGGTTGAAAATGCAGCTGACACACAAAAAATTTTTTACAACCAGTTTGCCCTTTATCCTTGCTTCCATTTCCGTACCGCTCATCGGCGCTGTGGATACCGCCGTTGTAGGCCGGTTAGGCAATTACCATTTCATCAATTCCGTCGCCCTGGGTTCGGTAATTTTCAGCACTATCTTCTGGCTGTTTAACTTTCTGGGGCTTACAGCTTCCGGTTTTGCGTCCCAATCGCTTGGGCGCAATGACCCCGAAGAAGAACTTTACGCCTTTCTGCGCGGAACCTTACTGGCAGCGGGCATAGGGCTTGTTATAGTAATTCTGCAAAGGTTTATTTTTGCCGCCGCCGTCTATTTTTTCAATCCGCCGCAGCAGACGCTGCTGTATATGCGGCAGTATTTTAATATTATTATTTTTACCGTACCCTGCGCATTATTTTATCAAACAGCACAGGGGTGGCTGGCAGGAATTATGCAGGTTAAACTGTCTGTCGCCGTCGGCCTTACCGCCAATATTGCCAACGTCGTACTGGCATTTATTCTGGTTTACGGCTTCAGCCTTGGTGTTGCAGGCGTTGCCGCTGCAGCCACCATTGCCAACATACTGGCCTGCCTGCTTGCTTTATACGGCTTTTTTAAACACAAGCCATGTTCCCTGCGGATTATTAACCCTTCCCGCCTTTTTCACGGACCGGATTTTGCCAGGCTTTTAAATTGCAGCAGCCATCTTGCCATTCGCACCTTGTGCATGCTGATAATGATTAACACTTTTATGTCGCAAAGTTCGGCCTTCGGCGGTGAAATTTTAGCAGCCAATTCCATTTTAATGCAGATACAATACGTTATGGGCGATGTTTTTGCAGGCTTCTCGCAGGCAGCAGCAATTTATGCCGGTATCGCTGCCGGTGAGCGCAACAGCGCCCTTCTGACTGCCACTTTAAAAATAAGCGCCGTGCAGTCGATGATTGCGGCATTGGCACAATCGGCAGTTTATTACTTGTACCGCAGTGATATAATTGCTGTTTTTACACGTCAGCCGGAAATTTTAAACACAGCCTGCCGTTATGATTTATTTATTGCCGTATTCCCTTTGCTTTCGGCGCTGGGTATTGTTTATTATGGAGTTTTTAACGGCACTTTGCAGACAACGCCTATCTGCATTTCCATGCTGCTGACCGCCGCTGCTTACCTTACCGTCAAAACAACGCTGGTGCCAATACTTGCCAACAGCGGTTTGTGGCTGGCGTTTCTTGTTTTTTATGTGGCACGCACCGGCTTTTTGCTGATGTTTGTACCGTCATTCATCAAAAAATTTCCTTACAATAACTAATAAATTTAAAACTCATATGCAGCACAACCTCTCATAATAATAAAGCTACATATTTCAGCAGCAAACGTATAAATCAGCATCAGGTCTTTTGGGGTATAATCCTTGATTATACTGGCCGAAATTTCTTTTTTTCATAAGATTTCTCTGATTTTTTCTAATAAAAATGCTATCAAACATCATATTTCTATGTTGTTATCCTTAATATCAATTGATAAATCAGCCTTCATACCGCCTTTAACCTGCTCATCACGAGCTTTATTGACAGCTGCTTTTAGTTTGTTAATGCTGTTCTCCAGTTTATTTTGCAGCGTTTGGTCATGCCCATGCTGTTTTTCAAGGTTGGATTTTTTAATAAAATCAGCTGCATTTTTGTCTAATTTATAGTTATATCCGGGCAACAGTTTATTATTTAATGCAAGCAGCTGTCTGCCCATTGCCTTCAGATTTTTATTGCTTTGCTTGAGATTATTAATGTATTCTTTGCGCACTTCATTCTTCTTATGCAGTGCCGCTTCTATTTCTTTTATGCCGGCAATGTGTTCTGGTTTTCGCAGTTCTGCTTCGTAAATTTCAAGTTTTGCTGCAAGATTTTTTTCACGTTCCAGTACATCGTTCTGCCATTTTAACAATTTATTTTTTTCATCATTGTACTCACGTTTATAATTTAATTCGTGCCATTTAGGCATCGGTTTTTGAGCAAACTTATCAAAGGCCGCGTCAAAATCTTTGCGTAGCTTCACAACTTTTCTTTTCTCTTTATCCAATTCCTTGCTTTGCCCTTTTGTATAAACCGACAATGCAATTTTGTGGATGCGCTCATCACTCAAAATAAATTTTTGTACCGCTTCGATACGCTGGTTATTCTCTTTAACTTTGTTGCCGATAGTAAATGCGGACGCATACAAACGGTTGGCAAATTTAGTTCCGTTAAGCGTAATTTCTTCCGGAGTTTTACCTGCCAGGTCTGCCTTCAGGCTGACAATGTTCAGCTTCTCCTGTGCTTCTAACTGGCGCAGTTCTTCGATTATTTTTTTGTATTTACGTATTTCATTGCAGGTTGTTTGTATTTCTTTTGACAGTACATACAGGCGTGCTTTATCTGATAAATGTTTAAACTGAAAATCCGGTTTTTTCATTTGTTTTTTCATCTGGTTAGCCAGCTTCGGTCCCAGATGATTTTGCGCCGGGCGGTCGTAAAAATCGTATTGTTCTTTATCATTTTTGAGCATGGCTTCGGCCCGTAAATCCTTTAATGATTTGCAGGAAATGCGAACATCCAAACCATTTTTTTCGTAAGTTTCGTTAATGATTTTTTCTAAACTTTCACGAACTTTTAAAACATTTTGAGGTCCTATTCCATTTTTTGCTGTAAACCTGTCATCCTTTTTATAACCACCCCATTCAGTATTTTTTGCCTTAAAGTTTTTAAAAAACTGATAATCCGGTTTTATATTTTGTTTGTTTTCAATAATACGTTCGGAGAACATAATATGCGCATGAGGCTGCCTGTTTTTTTCATCAAGCGCTGCATTTTTTTCGTGGATTGCAAAACAATAAACTTTATTATTGCCAACATTTTCTTCAACGAAGCGCTGCACCAATTTTATATTTTCTTCGAGTGATAACTCATTTGGAAGTGCAATTTCAAACTCTGTATAGACGTTACCGTTCTTACGTTCATATAAATCCGCTTTCGCAAAAAATTCGGCAGGAGATGCAGACCAGGGCGGAAGGTTGCCGAATTGTTTATACACTAATTCTTCTTTTTTGGTTCCGTAAGCATAGTCGCCTTCGCGCAAAATATAATCGCTGTGAGCTTTTCCATTTCCGCTTTTTCCATTTTTTATACTGCAATGGTATGTTGCCATTTTGCATCTCCCTCCTTTCTTTTTGATTTACAGGTTTTATGTTTTTTTGATATTGCGCTGGAAGCGCGGCAGGAACGAATGTGACGATTTCGATTTTACCTTTTTGTAAAAGGTAAAGCGAAAACGGCGTAAGCCGTGAAGCACGGGTTTTAGGGCAATGCTCAAAACCCATAAGTGCGCCTCGATAAAATATCGAGGACTGGCATAAAAAAAGAGACTACCGCAATCAGGGTACACTTAACCCTTAATTAAACGATAGTCTCACTTTTTTTAATAATATTTATTGCAAATCAGAGACGCCTACAGTAGTAGGTATTTAATGCTTTTATTATAATCATTAGTTCTTATTTTTACAAGTTTTTTGTTTCGTTCTCTACTCCGCGCATTATTTGCGCCCAAGTTGATGGTGCTGTTTCTTCCATACTTTCAAGCACATGGGCATAAATATTAAGCGTTACGGTTACGCTGCTATGACCCAAACGCTCCGATACAACTTTGATATTTACGCCGTGTTTTAACAGTAATGTCGCATGAGTATGGCGCATACAATGCGGCGTAAATCCGTCTTTAACTTCGGCGGTCAACAGCATTTTGCGAAAATATCGGTCACGGAAATTTGAAACATCAAAGGGTTTGCCCCAAGTATTCGTAAAACAAAGATTAAATTCGTTATTGAACTTATCTCCGAGCATCGCTTCATAGGCAAGCTGATAATTTTTATAGAGTTTCAGGTCGTTTAGAGTGTTATCATCAATAGCAATTTTACGCTTTGATTTTTCCGTTTTTGGTTCATCAAAAATATCATCATCAGCTGTTTTGACAATTTGATTTTTGACTTCCACATACTTCTTTTTAAAGTTAACGCATGACCAAGACAAACCGCGCAGTTCGCCGATGCGCATACCACTAGCTAACGCCAAATTGCAGAGATTATAAAAGCACTGTATGTAATATTCGGTGCCTGCGTCTCGGCGAATATACCGCGGACTTTTTGCGCCAATGTAGATATAATCGCCCTGCTTGACAACCTCTAAAAAATGCTGGACTTCATAGTCATCCATTACAACCATTTCAGTTTTGGTTTTGCGCTGCGGCTTTGTGCCGACAACCGGATTTGATTTTAAAAGCCCATTTTGGATGGCTGAATCAAGGCAGCTCTTTAAGTATCTGCGGCAGCAATTTACGCTTTCAGCAGCGAGGCCTTGCTGCTTTTTGCCGCCATTAAGACGTAAATCATTAAAAAAATTTTGCAGTTCTAAAGGGGTTAAAGTTCTTAATTTTCGCTCACCAAATTTTTCAATAACATAACGCAAGCGGTCTGAATAATTATCAAGTGTTTTCTTTTTAACGGATGGTTTTGTGATAACATCAAGCCATGTTTCTATCCACGTTTTAAGATTAATGTTATCATCGGCAAAGTAACCCTCGTCAACCAACAACTTAAAGCGGTCTACTTTCTTTTTCAACTCAATTTGCCGCTTTGCGGTTATTGTTTTAGGTTTTTTGACACCGTTTACTATGTACGTTCCTTTCCATGTCCACCGTTTATAAGTGTTATCAAAAAAAGTAGAGCCTTCACCCCATGCCCGGCGTGCCATTATACGTTAGCTGCCTTTATTTTTGACGATACAGCTTCATTAGCATTTTCGATAAATTGGTCAACCCAACTTGCAGGGATAAGTATGCGTTCACCAATACGAACCGTCGGTATTTCGCCACGCTTAATCATTAAATAAATAGAACCACGGCTGATAACACCGTTTCCAAAATACTCAACTAACTGCGAAACCGTAAAAAATTTACGTTCTTTCATTTATTTTGACCTCCTGTAATTGTTTCTTTAATTTTTGGCGCAAACGATAAGCTCTTTGTTTTATCGCTGCTTTCGATTGCGATAGCTCCTTTTCATTTTTTTGGATTTTCACAATTTTTTTGTTTTTTGTCTGTAGTTCGCCTCGTCCTGATGTTAACGCGGGAAAATCACAAAAAATAAATTTAGAATTATTATTATCGATTTTGATAAGCCCGAGTCCAATACAAAATGAAATCGTCATCATTATATTCGCTTCAGTTTCGTCGCCTAACGCAAGGCTTAATTGTTCCCCGATTGATTTAAATGCCGAATTATATATAATAATTCCGTTATTACTAATCGATTCGGTTAATAATTTTAAATAAATTACTAAAATTTTCGAACCATTTGAAGGTTCTTGCAGTTTACGTATTCTGGGGTCCGACCAAATATTTTTCGAAAGTTGCACGAATTTTAATTTTAGAATGAATGTCACCTCCATTTATGATATAATTTATAAAATAACAAAATCAGTAACGTTTATTTAAAATAAACACTTTATGTTGATATTATATAGTTTATTTTAATTAAACGCAAGGAGTTTATTGTGTATAATTGTGAACTTTTTGCAAACAACATAAAAAATATTAGGGAAGTCCATGGCCTATCAATGAATGATTTAGCTTCTTTAATGCATTTTAAAAGTAAAGGCACTATTGGACAGTTAGAAACACAAAAAGCGCAACCATCTTTTGATTTCTTGCTTAAAATGAATTCTATATTTGCTTTATCTATTGATTGGTTAATAGGAATATCTAATCAACCATATACACATGGCAGTTTACTTAATGCAGAAAATAATATTAAAAAAATAATTTCTGATAACAATAAATTAGAATTCTCGTTAAAACTATTACCAAATTATTATACAGATTTATCTGAACGCGAAAAGCAATATTCTTTATCTATCCGTGCTAATATAGTATTTTTAATGTATGTTTTGTACCTGCCATATTTGCTACAAATAAATAACTCTAATGCACTCGAAACATTCCTAAATCATTTGAAACTATTTAGCAACAATAGACCGCTTGGAAAGTATGCGTCTAATTATACTTCCCAATTTGGAGATTTACTTTTTCTTAAAGTACGCGACCCTTTTTATAAAATTACTAGTTAAAATAAAAGGCGTTACCGCCAGCTATTTATTGGCGCGGTAACGCCTTTTATTTATTATTATTATTGGAACGTTACCGTTACTCTATCCACGAAGCCTCACCCATAGCCTCAATACACAGTTATCAACAGGTAACGTTTTAGTAACGCGTTACGGTAACGCGTTACCACTCATAATAAAAATATTATTTATACAATACTATAATAATTACAGTTATCAACAGTTATATATTCCAGACGTAAAAAATCCGTCGGAGCGTTTTTCGGACTCTGACGGATTTTTTGTAAATTGGTCACTTTTTTGGTCACTTTGTAATTTTCAAACTAAAAAACGCCTTTCCAAAAACTGAAAAGGCGCATATTTACTGGTGATCCCGGGCAGATTCGAACTGCCGACCTACCGCTTAGGAGGCGGTTGCTCTATCCTGCTGAGCTACGGAACCGAATATTAACTTATTAAGTGTATCACAGTTTTAAGCAGCGGGCAATTATAAATTATCCATTGCGCCGGGAGGCATGCTCCACTCTACTCTTACACCGGTATTGAACCATAATCTGCCGAGGCAGTTTTTAAAGTTTTCCAAACTGTCAAGCGGCATTAAAGTTTTTGTAACAAACTGACGGATAGTTTCGCCTTCAGGCAAATCAAGCGTTAAGGGTTTGCTTAAAAATTCTTCTACCCTTGCTTTGGCTTCCGGAACATCCAGCACGACATTGGCGGTTTTGGTTTCCGGGTCATATTCTACATAACCATAATGAGCATGGTGGTTTAACGTAACAGTAAATTTTTCCATAATATACCTCCGTTCTGTATATTATAGCAATTTATCGCTTATTCTACAATAGGGCACTTCAATTAAAGGCTGTTTACAGCCGAATTTTGCAGTATGCTGCCTTTAACAGATATTTTTACGGCATTTCACAAAAATTTTAATGTTAGCAATCTCTAACAATTAATAATAATTATTGACAACTTGCCGGTGCTGTGTTAAAATCATTACAGTAAGCGGTTAGAACGAACCGCCATGATAATTTTAAAATTTGTACTTTATGGAGGAATGAATAATGAAAAAATGGGTTTGCCAAGTTTGTGGCTATGTTTATGAAGGTGAAGCTGCTCCGGAATACTGCCCGCAGTGCAAAGCTCCGGCTTCCAAATTTGTAGAAATGAAAGGCGAAATGACCTGGGCTGCTGAACATTTTGTTGGCGTAGCTAAAGACGTTCCCGAAGATATTAAAGAAGACCTGCGCGCTAACTTCAACGGCGAATGCAGCGAAGTAGGCATGTACCTTGCTATGAGCCGTGTTGCTTTCCGTGAAGGCTATCCGGAAATTGGCCTGTACTGGGAAAAAGCTGCTTTTGAAGAAGCAGAACATGCTGCTAAATTTGCTGAACTGCTCGGCGAAGTTGTTACCGACAGCACCAAAAAGAACCTTGAAATGCGCGTAGAAGCTGAAAACGGCGCAACTGCAGGCAAAACTGACCTTGCAAAACGCGCTAAAGAACTCGGCCTTGACGCTATCCATGACACCGTTCATGAAATGGCTCGTGACGAAGCCCGCCATGGCAGAGCATTTGCAGGCCTGCTCGCTCGTTACTTCAACAAATAATTAAATAGTTGTTTAAGCAATAAGCAAAAGAAACTCCTGTTATCCACGGATAGCAGGAGTTTTTATTTTACCGTTTTAATACGGATAATAGTTGATGACCATAAATTTTCCTTTAATCTTGCCATCGTTAATATACGTATGGTTAACGGAAGAATTAAATACCAGAGAATCACCGGCATGGAGCTCATAAACGGCAGTATCTGTTTTAAGAGTGAGTGAGCCTTCGATAACATAAATATATTCCTGCGCCCTTGGCGAATGAGCGATTGAAGCATTGGCGCTTTCTGCGTCAAGTTCGCAGTAAAACAGTTCAAAATTGCGGTCCGGCGCAGTGGAAAAATAGCAGTGAACGCGGTATACTCCCGTTTCGTCACTTTGCTCCGCCGTGTCGCTTCTGCGCACTACGGTGCCGTCTGGCTCTTTAACTTCCATCAGGCGTGTGTACGGCACGTTCAGCCCGTTGGCAATTTTCCAGATAGTGTTAATAGTAGGGTTGCTGCCCCCTTTTTCAATATCCGATAAAATCGCTTTGCTGATGCCGGAAAGTTTTGCCAGCTGCCCCAAAGTCAGGCTGCGCTCCGTACGCAGTTTATTTAAGTTAAACGCGATAATTTTCCCTAAATCCATAAATTCACCTTTAACGTTTAATCTTTATCCTTATCGGCTTTAGCGGCGTCGTTGGCATTGGCTACCGGCGCCCATTCGCGCAAAAGCTGGGCACAGCCGTTGGCATAGCTGCCTGCATCACCAAAGCCTGCGGCATAGGCATCCTGGTTATATACGGTTAAAAGCTGAACGTCTTCATAGTACAGCGTTGCGCTGCTGCCGTTGTCGTACACAATAAAACGGTACGGGTCAACAGGCCCGCGCTGACGCGCTACATACAGCGAACCAGCCAGCATATAGGCGCGGTATTCCGGCTTGTCGTTGCCCACGGTCTGGGTAATGTTAAAAGTCCACTCACCTTCGTGTACGGTTGCCGTGCCGTCTTCATGTACCGTAATATCGGGATGAGGGTCTAACTTTTTAATCTCTTTCATTACGCGTTTCAGACGTTCTTCCGGTTCCGGATGGCTGCTGAACAGGCCATAGCCCGGATTGCCTTTTTCCTTGGCCAAATCTTCCAGTTTATTAATGGTAAGCACCATGCTGTACGGATTGTAGCCTGCCTTAACGCACAGATTAAAACCTTCCTTATCGGCGCCGCGTTCATCTGTGCGGCTGTAACCTGCCGCCAGTGCCTGCGAAGCCAGGCCGGTAAGCCCCATATCGCCCTTGGTGGCAACAGCCAGCAAAAGGGTTGTTAAAAGCTGTTTTTCAATCTGGTGTACGGTATGTTTTTCAACAATATGGCTTACTTCGTGCCCTAAAACGCCTGCCAGTTCAGAATCGCTCGGCATGTAATCAATAAGCCCTTTAAACACATATACAAACCCGCCGGGGCAGGCCAGTGCGTTAACTTCGTCGCAGTTAAGCACTTTAAAGGTATATTCCAAATCCTGACGGTCGCTTACAGCCACAAGGCTTTGCCCAATGCGGTTCACACGTTCCTGCAGTTCGTAATCCTGCACAACGCCGTACTGCGCTTCCAGCGCCATGGCGGTTTCGCGCCCCATCTCAATTTCCTGCTGCTTGCTTATAATACCGGCTTCTGCCGGAAAAGCAGTGCCAAGCAGTAAATAAAAGGCAAACAGCAAACCGGCAAATAACTTAAAAATGTTTTTTAATGCCATTTATATCTCCCCTTTTTCGTGCATGGCAGCAATTTCTTCTTTGGTATAGCCAGCGCTTTCCAGCACTTCCTGCGTATGCTCGCCCAAATAAGGCGCGCGTTTGCGGATAGTGCCCGGTGTGTCAGACAGCTTCGCCGCAGATTTTACATAAGTATAATTTCCGAAATCTTCTTTTTTGGTTACAAGCATCTGCGACTGTTCCGTCGTCAAGCTGCTGTCCAAAGCCTCCTGCAAGGTACGGATTGGCGTTACGCAAAACTCGTCTTTACCGATAAGTTCCAGCCACTCGGCCTGAGTTTTACCTGCAAAAGCAGCTGCCAGTTTCTCTTTTATTTCTGCCGAATGGGCAAAATCAAACTGGCGGCTTTCAAGTTCCGGCAGGTCAATCAACCTGCACATTTTCTGCCAAAACTTAGGTTCAATAGTGCCGATGCTTAAATAACGGCCGTCTTTTGTTTTGTATACGCTGTAATAATGCGATGCCGTACGCCCAAAAGAAGGCATGCCCGTTTCGCGGCAGCCGATGACGCTGCTGATTGCCGTAATTTCCGCATTGATTGCCGAGCTGTACAAATCAACGTTTACAAGCTGCCCTTTGCCGGTGCGTTCGCGGGCATACAGTGCCATTAAAATGCCGCTGATGGCGTTTAAACTGCCGCCAAGTGCCGCCACCTGCACCGAAGGCACGCTTATATCCGTTCCGTCTTCCGGCGCTGCCACACCGGCAAGCCCTATAACATTAAGGTCATGCGAAGGCATGTGTTTATATTTTCCTTCCGGTCCGAAACCGGTAATGGAACAATAAATAAGCCGCGGGTTAATTTTGCTTACGCTTTCGTAATCAAGCCCCAGCATTTTTAAATACCCGGGGCGGAAACCTTCCAGAAATACGTCTGCCTCTTTTAAAAGGCGCAGCAAAACTTCATGCCCGGCAGGCGTTTTTAAATTTACGGTAATGCCGCGCTTATTGCGGTTCAGCATTAAATGCCAGTAACTCATGCCGGGTTCTTTAGCCGGCGTAAAGCCGCGGGTAACATCGCCCTTTACATCTTCAACCTTAATTACGTCCGCGCCGAAATCGCCCAGAACCATGCCGCAGTATTGCCCCGGCAGCCATTTGCTGAAATCAATTATTTTTATTCCTTCCAAAGCCTGCATAATTACTACCCCTTTGTACAACAAACAATTAATATGCTATATACTTCTACGCCATACTGTGTTTTCCTTTTTATCTTGCGGCAGATATTACAAACATGTATAATATTATTGTATGAATTATTATAAAAAATATTTTTGTCATTTTCATGTTCCGGAGTGATTTTTATGAATATCCATAAATTAACGCTGGCGGCACTGCTTGTTGCCATAGGCACTTTAAGCGCGCATCTGGTTTATATACCGGCAGGCGCTTCCAAATGCTTTCCGGTTCAGCATGCTATAAATGTACTCTGCGCAGTTATTTTAGGGCCTAAAGAAGCCGTTTCCGTTGCTTTTGTTATTTCCTGCCTGCGCAATATGGCAGGCACAGGCTCGCTGCTGGCATTTCCCGGCAGTATGATTGGCGCCTTCTTAGCCGGGCTTGCCTACCGCCGCTGGCATAATACCGGCGCGGCCATGATTGGAGAAATTTTCGGCACCGGCATTTTAGGCGGGCTGGCAGCATGGGTTATTGCCTGGGCAATATTAAACAGCAAGGCGGCAGCCTGGTTCTTTGTACCGCCGTTTTTAATCAGTACCATGGGCGGCAGCATAATTGCGGGGCTGCTCATTAAAAGCGGTATTCTTACTCATCTTATGCCGGCTTCATTTTCCGGCAGGGCAGGTAAATAATGGATTTTAATCTTGATAATTTTCTTTCGCAAATTTTATATGTTTTAAGCGGCTTTTTATTCGGTATTTTTGCGTCGCGCTACAGCGTGCTGTCCTGGCGCACCATCCGCGCGCGCGGCATTTTTGCGTCGCTTTTGCAGGTATGTATTCTGCTCATCGCATTTATTGCTTTTCCGCTGCTTTTTTCTACCCGTACGGTAATGGGCAGCTTTGTATATTACGCTGTTTTGCTTTTCTTTTTCAGCAAGGGTTACAACAAGAGGTGAAATTATGAACGAAAATACTGAAGGTAAACTGCATAATTTAAAACTGGATGTGCCCATTGCAGAAAAATTTGTACAGCCCATGGCCGATACTTTTAAAGTTCTGGGCGACCCTACGCGTATCCGTATTCTGGCTTTGCTTGCCGAAAACGAATCCTGCGTGACGAATATTGCAGAAACACTGGAAATGACACAGTCCGCAATCTCGCACCAGCTGCGCCTTCTGCGCCACGCAGGGCTGGTTAAGTTTACCAAAACCGGCAAGGAAGTTATTTACAGCCTTGATGACAACCACGTTTTAACCCTGTTTGCCCAGGCGCTGGACCATATCAAGCACAGGGTATAATGCCATAAACATAAAGAGCGTATGCTTTAAGCACACGCTCTTTTTATTTTACCTGTATTTTTTCACCGTCCGGCGCTGTCAGCCAGATATCATTAATATGCACGCGCCCCTTAACGATTTCGAAAGCGTCGCTTGTAACTTCGCCAAGCGGCGTTTTTATTTTTACATCCGTAAATTTCAGCACGCCATGCCTGTCATTAAATTTGCCGGAAATCTGTTCAAACGGTATCAGACTGTATGTGCCCGCGCCGCTTGTAAAACTGCCGTAAGTAAGCACGTTTTTAGGGTTGCCATCGCTGCGCATTTTTAAATCAAGCTCCACGCGGCAGTTAATTTTGCTGGTTTTGGCAGCAATGGAAGCCATTAAATCATGCCCAAGCGCATCAATGCTGTAACCGCGCGTATCTACATCATAAGCTCCGGTTGCTTCCACCGTACCGCCGTAAATGCCGCCTGTTACATTGCTGAAGTCAATTTTGCCGTCTTTATAAAAGAAATCGCCGTTAACTTTGTAAAAACGCAGTGCCGGTATATTAAGCTGCAAAAATTCAATTCGGCCGTCGATAGAAGGCCCGGAAAGCGGCCCCGTTGCATGTCCGTAAACACTGGCGGTATCTTTAACCTTGCCAAGGCCCAGCGATTCCGGCACAACATTTTTCATGGAGATATACAAATCGCACTGCGGCTGCCCGCCGTTAAGCAAAAGTTTGCCGCTTATGCCCAGTTCATCGCCAATCATCATGCCACCAAAACCGGCTGCGGTAATTTTAAGCGCCGCCTCCTGCGGATTAACCGTACGCACGGCAGCGTTAACGCCGCTTAATACAAAATAACGGTGCCTGTAACTGGCAGTAATAGTGCAGTCATTAATTTTTATGCTGCTTTGCGGAAGATTTTCGGGCAAATTTATATGCAGCCCTTTATGACGCTTTTTGGTTTCCTGCCCCTCGTCCTTTTTCTTTTCCGGCAAAAAAGCCGGGCGCATATCCTTATTGAAGCGGATGGCTATTACCGGGTGGTTCAGTTCCGCTTCTTCAAGGCTGTTTAAATTTATGCTGCCGGTAACAACATCCCACGGTTTAACTTTAAAACGCCCGTCCGGCACAAATACAACCGGTTCGCCTTCAGCGTCCAGCCATTTCAGCCCGCGGAAGCCAACATTGCCCCACATATCGGCCGTAATGCTTTCAACGGCAACGCTGCCTTCAAGCGTTTTCTGCCGCGCCATTTCGGCGTTAAAAATTTCGGCCGCATGTTCACCCGCCAGGCGGCACAGCCAGAAATATACGCCGGTTACAACAAGCGCGGCCACAATAATGCCAATATACAGTTTAGGATGGTAAAATTTTTTAAGCATACTTACCTCAATCAGTTTTCCTGATTACAGTATAAGGTATTTGCGCCGGTTAGTAAAATTTTTAAACAAAAAACGGGCCCGCATTTTAGCATTACTGCCTAAACAGAGCCAGTTTAAATTATTTATTTTTAATTATCTTTTCCACTTGCAGTGGTCGGTTGCACCGCTGAACTGGTTCAGGCGGAAGGAATTTTTAAGTGCCACCGTAATAAATTCCTTGGCTTCTGCCAAAGCGTCCTTAACGCTCAGTCCTTTGGCAAGCCCTGCGGTAATGGCTGCCGAAAAAGTACAGCCTGCGCCGTGGTTAAAGCAGCCGGGAATTTTCTTTTCGGTATTAACAACATAGTTTTTGCCGTCATACAGTACATCTACAGCTTCATCGCTGTTATTGCGCGAGCCGCTTTTAATAACAACATAACCTGCGCCCATTTCCTGAATGCGCGCCGCCGCTTCTTTAATTTCGTCAAGCGTTTCCACCTTATCCATACCGGCAATATACGCCGCTTCCAGAGTATTCGGCGTAATAACGTCGGCACGGCTTACCAGCACTTCTTTAATGGCTTTGGCTGCTTCCGGCACCATAATTGCGTCAATGCCCTTGCACACCATTACCGGGTCAATAACAACGTTCTTCAAACTGTATTTATCAATGGTATCGGCCACCAGCTGCACCAGCTCCGCACTGCCGAGCATGCCTGTTTTCATGGCGTCAATGCCGATGCCTTCCACAATGGTTTTTATCTGTTTTTCAATAACATCCATGCCGATTGGGTACATTTCGTGGTCCCAGTTAAGCGGGTTCTGCGCCACAATAACCGTCAGCGCCGTCATGCCGTACACGCCCATGGCGGTAAATGTTTTTAAATCTGCTTCCATGCCTGCGCCGCCGCTTGTATCGCTGCCGGCAATGGTCATAGCCTTATGTAATGCCATTTTAAAGCCCCCTGTAATACAAAAAATTTATGTTTTTAACACAGATATTATGATATACTAAAACTGTTATTAAAAAAATATCCAGAATTTCCAATTTTAAAGGGGACAGTTTATGCTTATAACCTTGCCGCAGGCAGATAAAAAAGATTTTCCGCTTTATCTGCGCCTGATAAATGAAATAAAAAGCAAAATACACAGCGGTGAAATTACGGCCGGAGAAAAAATGCCGTCGCTGCGTAAACTGGCACACGATTTGGAAGTGAGCCGCACCACGGCAGAAGCGGCATACAGCCAGCTTGTTGCCGAAGGCTACCTTATTGCCAGCCCCAAACGCGGTTACTTTGCGGGCAGCATAGTTTCCCGCAAACCGCAGAAAGTTCTGCCGCCGCAAAAGCCTTCTGCCGCCGCAGTGCGGTACGACTTCGGCAATAACTATATCGACAGCAGCCTTTTTCCCGCCTCGCTTTGGAAGCGCTGCCTTGGCCATGCCCTGCAAAATTCGGCGTTGCTCGCCGGTTACGGCAACCCGCAGGGCGAACCCTACCTGCGCAGCACGCTTGCGCGTTACAGCCACGAGGCGCGCAGCGTTATCTGCACGCCGGAACAGATAGTTATTGGCGCCGGTATGCAGAGCCTGCTGCAAATACTTATTGACGTGCTTGACGCTTTGCCGCACACAGTTGCTTTTGAAGAACCCGGCTTTACCAAAGCAGAACATATTTTTGCAATGAGCGGCTGGCAGGTGCGGCATTTTAACACCGAAAACCTGCATAACAAACTGCCGCAGCTGCTTTATGTAAGCCCCTCCAACCCGTACAAGGGGCGCTCGCTTTCGCCGCAGGGCAGGCTTGATTTACTGCGCTGGGCACAGCAAAACAGCGCCTACATTTTAGAAGACGATTACAACGGCGAATTCCGTTATTTTTCGCACCCCATTTCGTCATTGCAGGGCATGAGCGGCGGGCAGAATGTAATTTACTGCGGCTCTTTCTCGCGCATTCTGCTGCCAAGCCTGCGCATAAGCTATTTGGTGCTGCCGCAAAACCTGCTGCCCGTTTATAACCGCATCAAGCATTTGTATAACCAAACTTCCTCCAGCATTGAGCAGTTTGCCCTAGCGGAATTTATCGCCTCCGGCGGGCTGCGCCGCCACATAAAAAAAATGCGCCGCCGTTATGCCGTAAAAAATACTTTGCTGCGCACTGCCCTTGCCAATATTTTTGGCAGCAAGGCAAGCATTATGGCTTACGAATCCGGCCTGCATATACGCCTGGCGGTACACGCCGCTGCTACGGCAGAAGAACTTGCACAAAAGGCCATGTCAAAAGGCATTCACATTCTGCCAGTTAAAGCAGCCGAAAGCAGCAGCCCGGAAATTTTACTTTCGTTTGCAGGCATTGCCGAAGAAGATATTGAACCGGCGCTCCTGGAATTGAAAAAAGTATGGCAGTTATAAAAAATGCTCTCTTTTAAGCACGCAGCTTACAAAGAGAGCATTTTACTTTATTTAATAAATATTTCCCAGCACAAAACCGCAAGCAGGCCCGGCACGCCGAAAATACCGGCGATAAGCGCTTTGGCAACAGTTATTTTCAGCCCGAAGCCCACGGCTGCACCGATAAGGTTTACCAGCCACAGCGCAGCGGCGCCGATAACGCCGTTCCACACCAGCTTAAACGGCAGCGATAAAAATTTAACCGCTATCAGTAAAATTAAAACGCCGGCAATAAAAGGCAGCGAGCCTTCTATCGTTGCAGAATCAAGCCCCTGCACAGCGTCAATGGCTGCCGTGCCGATTTCCCTGACTGCGTTTTCCGCATCCTGTATTTCCATTTTTTAATCTTGCCTTTCTTACAGACGCAGCCTGTTCTCCAGCGCGCGCGCCAAAGTCAGTTCGTCGGCGTACTCCAAATCGCCGCCGACAGGCAAACCATGCGCAATACGGCTGGTTACCACGCCCAAAGGTTTCAGCAGCTGCGCCAGATAAGCCGCCGTTGCTTCACCCTCCACATTGGAATTGGTCGCCAAAATTACTTCTTTTACTTCGCCCTGCTGCAAACGGCGCAGAAGCTCCTTAATCCGCAGGTTATCCGGCCCGATGCCGTCCAGCGGCGACAATGCGCCGTGCAGGACATGGTACAGGCCTCTGTACCCGCGGCTGCGTTCCATGGCCATTACATCCTGCGGCTGTTCCACCACACAGATGGTACTTCTGTCGCGCCCGGGGTCGCTGCATATGCCACACTCCGGCTTGTCGCTTAAATTATAGCAGGTACGGCACAGGCATACCTGGCGTTTGGCGTCAACCAAAGCAGCAGCCAGCCGCTGTACATCCTCCGCCGGCATATTAATAATATGATAGGCAAGGCGCAGCGCCGTTTTGGAACCAATGCCCGGCAAACGCCGCAGCTGTTCATGCAGGTTTGCCAGCGGGCGTATCAGGCGCGCCATATCAGAACATGCCCGGCAGTTTCATCCCGCCAGTAATTTTGCCCATTTCTTTTTCGGTCATTTCGTCTACTTTGCGCATTGCTTCGTTAATGGCAGTAGTAACCAAATCCTCCAGCATTTCCACGTCTTCGGGGTCAACTGCGCTGGATGCAATGGTAACCTTTTCAACGGTTTTGCGGCCGGTTACAACAACGGTAACGGCACCGCCGCCGGCAGTTGCTTCAACAGTGCGGTTTTTCAGTTCCTCCTGCATTTTCAGCATATCCTGCTGCATTTTCTGTACTTTTTTCATCATACCCTGCATATTTGCCATTCCGGGATTAAACATAAATAAATTCCTCCTTAAATTTACTGATTACAGTTTCTGCAATGTTCCGCCAAAAGCCGCTATGGCTTTTTTTACCACCGGCTCAAGTTCTTCTTCCTGCTCTTTTGCAGGCGCCGGTGCAGGCGGTTTTTGCACAAGTCCGGCTTCTTCAACGCAGTTTAAGCGCACCTCGCAGCGTGCAAGGCGCAGCAAAACGGCTTCAAAAGCCTTTTTATAATCATCGGCATTCATGCGCTTGCAGTTAAACTTGTTTTTAAAAGCAACCGTTAAAATACCGTTGACATAGCTTACTGCACGCCCACCGGCAGCACAGGCCACCATGGAGCGTTTCTTTTCCGTTTTTAAAATTTCAAGCACCTGCTGCCACAAATCTCCGGCAGCGGCATCCGCCTCCATAATTGGAGCAGGCTCTGCTTTCTGCACTGGGGCTGCTTTTTTTACAGGTACGGCTTTAACAGGTTCAGCCGCGGGCTGATAATTTTCTGCTTCCGCAGCATTTTTCTGAGGCTGCGGTTCCGGCGCTTCGGTGTGAATGCCATGCCCTTCGTCAAGCACATAGCCGAATTTAGGCCCGGTTTCCGGCGCAGCGGCTGCTTGCTGGGGATAATCCTGATGCACAGGCGCAGCAGGAACCGTTTGCTGTATTGCCGGTATTCTTCCGGCAAGCATGGCTTCCAGTTTTTCCACGCGCGCGGTTAAAGCTGCCAGCGTGCTGCCTTCCACACGGCACAAATCAAACAGACACATTTCAGCGGCAATTCTGCCGCGCACGCTCTGCCGCAGCTCCAGCATGCACTGGTGCAGGCGTTCCTGCGCCGCCATCAGCCTGTCGGTACTGAACAGGCCTTCCATAGCAGCTATTGCTTCTTTAGTATCAGTCAGGTAAATCTCGCGGTAATCGGGCGAAGCCTTATAAAGCAGCACTGCCCGCAGGTATTCCGCAAGTTCCGTAATAATCTGCTTAACATCCTTGCCGCCTGCAAGCAGGGCCTCCAAAAGCTCCAGCGCTTTTGGCACATTGCCTTCGCCAACAGCTTTTACAAGTTCCCGCAGGGCTTCGCGCCCTACAATGCCTAGCACGCTGCGCACGGTTTCAGCGCTTACGCGCTCTGCCATAACGCCGCACTGGTCCAAAAGGCTCAATGCGTCGCGCATGCCGCCGTCTGCCTGCACGGCAATCAGCTGCAAGGCGTCGTCATCGGCTGCAATGCCGCTGCCGTCAGCAACCTCACGCAGGCGTTTAACAATGTCGCTGTCGGTTACGCGCTTAAAATCAAAGCGCTGGCAGCGTGAATGTATCGTTGCCGGTATTTTATGCGGCTCGGTTGTTGCCAGAATAAAAATTACATGCGGAGGCGGTTCTTCCAGCGTTTTTAAAAGCGCGTTGAAGGCCTCCGTTGTAAGCATGTGCACTTCGTCGATAATATATACTTTATAACGTCCGTTTACGGGCGCAAAAGCAACTTTTTCGCGCAAATCGCGGATTTCATCAATGCCGCGGTTGGAAGCTGCGTCGATTTCAAACACATCCATGGATGTGCCGTCATTTATGCGCACGCAGTTCTGGCATTTATTGCAGGGTTTAGGCGTGGGCCCGTGTTCGCAGTTAACAGCCTTGGCCAGAATTTTTGCGGTACTGGTTTTACCAGTACCGCGCGGCCCGGCAAACAGATAGGCATGGGCTATGCGTCCAGTTTCCAGCGCATTGGTAAGCGCAGTACGCACCGCCTCCTGCCCTACGAGGGAATCGAACCCCTGCGGGCGCCATTTTCTGTATAACGCAACGTATGCCAACTGCCGCACCTCCTTATAATATGCCTACCACATAATTATATAAAATTTCTGCCCATAAGTACAACAAAATTAACAAAAAAAGCAGCCCATCAGAGCTGCTTAAGCTACTTCCTTGTAGGGCCGCAAATGCAGGCACCCCTGCGGCACATGCAAGTAACTGCTTAGTGCTGCTCCCTCCCGGTCCTGACACGGTTCACAGGCTTTCATTGCGCAGGACCCGCCATCTGCGGTCCTACAAAGAAGTAATAAAAAAACCGCTTACGCGGCAGTTTTTAAGTGGCGGAGAGAGAGGGATTCGAACCCTCGGTACGGTTTCCCGCACACACGCTTTCCAGGCGTGCACCTTCAACCACTCGGTCATCTCTCCGTGTTGAAAATGTGATAAATATTTGGTTTTTGCCGCAAAAGAAAACTTGCGGCTATGGCATCAGCCGCAAGTAACAGTATACCTATATTTTGCTTACTTGTCAAGGTTTTTACATAATTTTTCTGCAAATTATTTAATCATCCGCTGCATTTTCCGGCGGCAAAAGCAAAAGCGACCTTTCGGAATTTAAAGTTACGTTCTGTGCCGTGCTGCCCATTACCAGCCCTTTAACCAGCCCCGCGCCTGTTTTGGCCATTACAATCAGCGAAACATCCTCTTTTTCGGCAATGCGCAGAATCTCTTTGGAAGCCGCACCTTTACGTACATGAAAGCCTGCTTTAATGCCGAAAATTTTCATTTCGTCCACCAGCTCCTGCAGGCGGTTTGAAGCCGTTTTCATTTTATCTTCCAAATCATCCTGGCTGCGGCTGCGTTCCACCACATGTACAAACACAACTTCGCTGATATGCTCGCGCAGCATGCGGATAACGTCCAGCGCCGACAAAGACTTCAGCGAAAAATCGGTCGGCACCAGAATGCGGTGCAGCAGATTTTTCTGCAGCAGTTCGTCGCCTGCATCTTCCACCGGTTTTGAAACAAACAGCGGCCTGTCAGTAGCACGCGCCAAATCAAAGGTGGTGCTTCCCAAAAGCGCGCTTTTAAAAAAACCTTTTCCGTGCGACGCCACCATAATAAGCCCTGCGTCCTCATCATCGGCAATTTCCGTTAACTGCTCAAAAACTTCGCCGCTGCGGTAAATTTCACGCGCGTTTTCATATCCGGCGCGGCGCAGCTCGGCAACCACAGCCCGCACACGGCTCTGCACTTTTTTAAAGCTGCTGCTGCCGGGCTCCGCATCCTCTTTGTCTTTAAAAATATGCGCTACCGCAACCTCGGTATCGTCATCAGGGCACAAGCTGTAAAAACACGGAAGCAGGCCGTCCGCTTCCTCCGATAAATCTGTTGCAAGCAAAACCTTATCAAACATTTTTGTTTCTTTCCTCCAAAACTTAAAATCAGCGAAAAGTTACTTAATTTTATATTATTTTAATTCTCCGCAGCCGCCAAAAATCCTGCCGCAAATTTGCAGCCGCCGCTGCCGGAACATGATATAATAAAAGTATTTAAAGGAGTTTTTATTTATGGATACAGCCTTACTGATAGAAAAATTAAATAATACGCACAGCCTTAATAAAGACGAAGCCTTGCAGCTTATCAAACAGAGCGCACAGCATAAAAACCTGCTTTTTGCGCTGGCGCAGCAAACAGCACAAAAAAGCTTCGGCAGGCAGATTTTTGTGCGCGGGCTGATAGAATTTACCAACTACTGCAAAAACGACTGCTATTACTGCGGCATAAGGCGCAGCAATAAGAATGCCGCGCGCTACCGCCTTACGCAGGAAGAAATTCTGGAATGCTGCCGAGCAGGGTACGGGCTTGGCTTCCGCACCTTTGTTTTACAGGGCGGCGAGGATTATTTTTACAGTGACGAGGATATCGCCGCCATTGTGCGCGCCATTAAAGCGCAGCATCCGGACTGCGCCGTTACGCTTTCCATCGGCGAGCGCAGCCGTGAAACCTACGCCCTGTGGAAAAAAGCAGGCGCCGACCGTTATCTTCTGCGCCACGAAACGGCAGATTGTGCACATTACGCCAAACTGCATCCGGCAGAACTGAGCGCCCAAAACCGCCAGAACTGCCTGTATACTTTAAAAGAACTCGGCTATCAGGCAGGCGCGGGCTTTATGGTCGGCTCACCTTACCAGACGGCGGAAAATTTAGCGGACGATTTAATGTTTCTTCAAAAACTGCGCCCCCAGATGATTGGCATCGGGCCTTTCATCCCCCATCATGATACGCCGTTTAAGGACGAACCCGCAGGCAGCGTGGAACTTACTTTGGTGCTGCTTGCCGTTCTGCGGCTTTTATTTCCGCACGTGCTTCTTCCGGCAACGACGGCGCTGGGCACTCTGGCTCCGGGCGGCAGGCTTTTGGGAATTAAGGCCGGTGCAAACGTTATTATGCCCAATCTTTCGCCGCAGAACGTACGCGGCAAATACCTTTTGTACGATAATAAACTGCACACCGGTGCAGAAGCAGCCGAAGCGCTGAACGAACTGCAGCGTGAAGTAGCTTCCATAGGCTACCGGATTGTTTCTGCCCGCGGTGATTATACGGAGGAACCATGGACGCAAGGCTGAGGGTTCTTACAACTTACAAACTGCTTAACAATACGCGCTATTTCCGCCTGCGCTTATGTGCCGGCGGCGTTGTTACCGGCATACTGGCAGGCGTTATCATAAGCGGCTTCCGCCTTGCCTTAACCGGCGCTGCTTCACTCCGCGCCAATTTGCAAAGCCTTGTTTTTGCCGGTGGTTATACGCCGCCTGCCATTGCACTTTTCTGCGGCGCACTGCTTATTGCCGCCGCTTTGCTTGCGTGGCTTGCCAAAGCGGAACCGCAGGCGGCAGGCAGCGGCATTCCGCAGGTAAAGGGCGCTGTACTGGGCGTTTTTAAGCTGCGCTGGCTGCGTATTTTGCTTATTAAATTCGCCGCCTGCGCCCTTGCCATAGGCAGCGGGCTTTCGCTCGGCAGGGCAGGCCCATCCATTCAAATTGGCGCTATGGCCGGGCAGGGCGTAAGCCGTCTTCTGGCACGCCCGCGTATCGAAGAACGCTATCTTATCAGCGGCGGCGCGGCAGCAGGCTTGGCCGCAGTTTTTAATGCTCCGCTGGCAGGCGTTATTTTCGTTCTGGAAGAAATCAACCATAATTTTTCAGGCTTTTTGCTGTTTCCCGTTCTTTCAGCATCCGTGGCAGCAACCTTTACAAGCCGTTTAATACTTGGGCGTGATACCGTTTTTAATTTTTCCGGGCTGCCCGTTTTACAATACAGCGATTACTGGGTAATTCTGGCGGCAGGCATCATCTGCGGCATACTGGGCGCGTTGTTTAATTACGGGCTTTTAAATGCCGCGCGCCTTTACAAACTGCTGCCAAACAGCAGCTGCCTGCAAAACTTTTTGCTGCTTGCCGTTACTGCCATTACCGGCTTATACCTGCCGGAAGCATTGGGCGGCGGCGACGATTTACTAACAAATACCGCTTTTAACTCCTACCCCATAACAGTACTGCTGATGTTTTTAGCCGCCAAGATACTGCTTACGCTGCTCGCCTTTGGGCGCGGGCTGCCGGGCGGCGCATTTATACCGACGCTTGTTGCGGGCGGGGTTGCCGGTGCTGTTATGGCCGGGCTGTTTTCTCAGGCAGGCCTTTTAAGCAGCGCTTATAAAACAAATATCGTTATACTTTCCATGGCGGCATTTTTTACGGCTTCCGTACGCACGCCCATCACCGCCACGGTGCTTGTTATGGAAATGACAGGTTCGTTTCTGCACCTTTTGCCGCTGGCGCTTGCTTCACTTACAGCTTTTGCCACAACGGAAGTTTGGCGCGCCAAGCCGCTGTACAGCGAACTGTTTATGCGACTTTTGAAAAACACCAAAGCGCTGGAGTGCAACCACGCCGAACAGGAACGCAGCATTATGGAACTGACGGTAGATACCGGCAGCACTGCTGACGGGCGCCTGGTGCGCGAAATTAACTGGCCGCGCCATTCGCTTTTAGTAGATGTAAAACGCGGCGACGAAGAACTAATCCCCGAAGGCAATACGCGCCTGCACAGCGGCGATACGCTGTATGTGCTGTGCTACCCTACGGAAATTGAAGAACTGCAAAAACTTACAGCAAAATAATAAAACGGCAGTAACCTATTTAGGCTGCTGCCGTTATTTTTATGTTTTTTAGGTTTTAATCAATGCCTGTTACTTTGTATCCTAAGGCCTCCACCGCCGCCGTTAAAGCAGAAACTTCCAGTTCCTGCCCTTTATCTGCAAAAACCTCTGCCCAGTTTCTGTCAAGCCTTACAGTCACGCTCTTTACACCCGGCACCTGTGCCAGCGCAGCCTGTACTTTTTCCGCGCATTTTCCGCACGCCATGCCTTCAATTTTAACAACCAGGTAATCCAAACGCTCAATTTTAAAAATTACCGGGCGCGTACCGTCATTGCAGCAGGCAATCATCATGCGCTCGTCGTTAGTCCAGCCGCGCATAATGCTGCCACCCTGAAGCGCAGTGTAAATATAACGGCTGATGCAGTCCCACGCTTCGCCGCATTGTGTGCCGTTGCCGGTACGCCAGAAGGTATCGTCGCCGCCGTAACGTTCAAAAATAAACTCGTCGCCCACATTATAAAACGGGCACGGACCGCTTTTAGGGTCCGCCAGATATTTTTCCTGATAATCATTAAAGCATTTTTTGTCAATAACCGTCACTTTGCATTTGTGCTGCATGATACTCGCTCCTTTTATTTTAATTATTTTTTTGCTTTAGCGTCTTTGACCATACGCTAATTTTTCATTCTTACTTTATTACTTTTTATCAACAACAGCTTAATACGCTGCACGTAACAACGTGCGGATTTGCAAAAATAAGGCATATATTTTTAGCAATATTCACTAAGAAAAACTGCAAAAACTGTGTTTGTTTAAGCGCAGCGAGTTACGCAGTTTTTGTAGTTTTTATACTAAATTGTTGCGCCAAAAAATTTCCAGCCGTATTCGCGGCAAATTCGTACTTTATCACTATTTAATAAAGAAAAATCTGTATATCATAGTAAAAAAGACCTTAATTAAACAAAAGCTGTGTGCTGTAAGGTAAATGATAAAAAAACTGCGGCGGCTAAATTTTTTTATCTATTCAAACGAGAGGTCAGCCGCGCAGCCTGACCGGAATCGGAGAAGCCGCAGTTTTTAGAATGAACCGCATCAGTACATAGCTTTTGTTTCTTCAAACCCATTATAAAGCCAAATACACCCATTGCCTAACAACGCCGCCAATGCTACAATTTAACTGAACATAACACATCGGAGGAACCGCCATGCTGACACCACGTTATTATTTCACAGGCGAATTCTGCCGTTTTTACAATTATTTTCTGTCGCACCCGTATACCGAAAAACACTTTGCCAAAGGCGAATACCTGTGGCGTCCAGGGCAGCCGCACGAAAAAATTCATTACATAAAAAGCGGCGCGCTGATGCACTACGCCGACCACGAAAACGGGCACCGCAAAATCATCAGCTTCCACGGCGAAGGCAGTATTTTTCCCGGTTACCATACCTGCGGCTTTAAAATAGAGCTTTCGCTTACAACGGTTGCCCTTACGGAAATTTCCGTGCTGGAATTTACGCGGCAGCAGTTCAGCCAAATGTTTGAAGAAAACACTGAATTAAGCGAGCAGGTTGTCAACTGGTATTCTATGTACGTCAACCGCCTGCTGTTTGAAACCGTACATCAGGAATACAATTCATCCTTTGTCAAAATCTGCAATCTGCTGTATCTGCTAACAGTAAATAACCCGCAAAGCCACGGTTTTGATATTGCCATTACGCAGGACGCTCTTGCCGGAATGCTCGGCCTGAGCCGCGTACAGATAACGCGCGGACTTGCGCAGCTGCGCTGGCAAAGCATCATCGCCACAGGGCGCGGCAAAATTACCGTTACGGATTTACCAGCACTGGCACGGCTCTGTTCTTCGGAAACCACCGGCTGATATTTTTTGCTTTTATTATAAAGCGCAGCAAGAAAAACGTCTGCTTCAAATGATACAAAAGAAAACTAAAACGGCAATAACCTGCACTATGCAAAAGTTATTGCCGTTATTTTTTGCGTATATGGTTTAATAAATGCAGTACAGCTTGTGCGGCGAGCCTGTAAGCGCCTTGCCCCCGTTTGCCGTTACAAGGTAAGTGTTCTCGCTGCCAACCATGCCAATGCCGGGCAGGGCAATCTTCGGCTCCAGCGCAAAGGTCATGCCTTCTGTAAGCACTTCTTTAAAACGGTTGGCAACGGCCGGGCTTTCATCCATGGTAAGCCCTATGCTGTGCCCCAAAAACTTGCCGCCGTTCATAAAGCCGGCAGCAAAGCGGCTGTTAAACTGCTTCATTGTTTCGTTATAAATATCTTCCACCACCGTGCCGGGCTTTAACATAGCAGCTGCAAAACGCTCAAGCATTATGCAATGCTCGTGCGCCGCCAAAATCAAATCGCGGTTGGGGTCTTTATTAATATCGCCAAAATAATATACTATCGTTTTATCGGTATGGTAGCCTTCCACGCCGCAGGGAATATCCAGATAAACCAGCCTGCCCGCTTTTAATTTGCGGAACGGCGAACCGATGCTCTGTACTGCAATGCAGGTGCCGCCCGTGCCGCCGGGGCCGTCAAAAGCAGTACGCACAAGCCCGCTTTTGCCAAACGACGCCACGCCGATAACATCTTCGCCCAAGGGCAGATTCATGCGCGCAATGCCGTGCGAACCACGCTTTAACATTTCCGTATACAGGCTTACGGCAAGTTCGGCTTCGCTGATGCCTTCCTTTATCATTTTTGGCGCCAGCTGCTCCAGCACCGTCTGATGAATAGCGCCGCTGCGCTTCATCAGTTCCAGCTCATAGCTGCTTTTTACAAGGCGCAGGCTGCACAGCAAACCGTCGATATCGGTATATTCTTTAAACGGCATATATTTGCGCAGCATATTCAGCCAGTCAACAGTGGCTTTTCTGCATTCCACATACATAACTTCCGGGCAAGCGCCATAAAATTCCGCCAAAGTGCGGAAGCTCTGCATCGGGCGGATATCCGGCAGCAGCGATTCATTGCGGGCGCGGTCATAGCTGCGGCGCACCCACAAAATTTCGTCCTGCGGGCGGATAACCAGAGCACCCTCCTGCATTGTACCTGTAAAATAGTACATATTAACTTTATTATTAATAACCGCCATCTGCCAGCCGGGATGTTCTTTTTCCATTTCCTCGCGGAAACGCGCAAGACGCGCTTGCAATTCTGCCAGCGGCACGCGGCGTATTTCGTCCGTCATCAGTGACGCATGTTCCAATATCGACATAGTATTGCTCCTTATACTTTTTACATTTTAACAAATCTGTTAATGCTATTCGACCATACAAAAATGCCGCGGCTCCTCCGACTCCGTCCGGGCACAGCACCGGACTCACTTACTTTTTAGCCTTTGATTTTAGCCGCCGCAGTTTTTGTCTATGCTCTCATAACATCAACAGATTTGTACATTATTTATATTAAAAACTATATTACAATCATACCATACGTTGCCCTATTCTTCAATTAGCACAGGCATACAAAAAAACTCCGATGCCTGCCCAAACAAGCACCGGAGTTATCATCATTAATCCTTATTAAACAAACCCGTAAAATCAAAAGTGGCAAAATAATCTGCCGGGGTTTCGGCGCGGCGTATCATTTCAACGCTGCCGTCCTCTTTCAGCAAAAGTTCCGCACTGCGCAGTTTGCCGTTATAATTATAGCCCATGGCAAAGCCGTGCGCACCGGCGTCATGGATAAACACCAAATCGCCGATATTTATTTCCGGCAGCATGCGGTCAATGGCAAATTTATCGTTGTTTTCGCACAAACCGCCCGTAACGTCATATTTATGGTCGCAGGGAGCGTTTTCCTTGCCCATAACGGTTATATGGTGGTAAGCACCGTAAATCGCCGGACGCATCAGGTTGGCAGCGCAGGCATCCAGCCCGATATATTCTTTATAAATATGCTTTTGGTGAATAACGCGGCTCACTAGCGCACCGTAAGGTGCCAGCATGTAGCGTCCCATTTCGGTATAAAGCCTTACGTTGCCCATACCTGCCGGTACAAGCACTTCTTCATAAGCACGGCGCACGCCTTCGCCTATTTCCATAATGTCATTTTGCGGCTGCCCGGGGCGGTAGGCAATGCCGACACCGCCGGAAAGATTGATAAATTCAATGGAAGCGCCGGTTTCTTCTTTTAGTTCCACGGCAACTTTAAATAAAATACGTGCCAGTTCCGGGTAGTAATCGTTGGTAACAGTGTTGCTTGCCAAAAACGCATGCAGCCCAAAGTGTTTTACACCCTTAGCCATAAGGCGTTTGTAAGCCTCGGTAAGCTGCTCGCGCATCATGCCGTATTTGGCGTCGCCCGGGTTGTCCATAATGTTGTTGGCAATGGCAAAATGCCCGCCCGGGTTGTAGCGGCAGCACACGGTATCCGGAATATCGGCCACGCGCTCTAAAAAGTCAATATGGGTAATATCATCCAGATTTATAGTAGCATTGAGTTTGCGTGCCAGCTGAAAATCTTCGGCAGGCGTATCGTTGGACGAAAACATAATTTCGTCACCCTTAAAGCCAACCGCATCAGCCATTAAAAGCTCTGTATAAGAAGAACAATCCGCGCCGCAGCCTTCTTCGTGCAAAATTTTTAAAATGCCCGGTGTCGGCGTTGCTTTTACCGCAAAATATTCCTTAAATCCTTTATTCCAGCTAAAAGCCTTATTTACCCTGCGCGCAGTTTCGCGGATGCCTTTTTCGTCATACAAATAAAACGGCGTTGCATAACGTGATGCAATATCTTCAAGTTGTTCTTTGGTAACAAACGGAATTTTTTCAGACATTAATCTCAACCTTTCTGCAATTCAATCAGTTTAATTTCGTTTTTAAGCGCGTCCTTAAACAAATCCACCAGGTTACGCTTACAGGAATATAAACAGGTTGAATTTGCCCCCTCATCCAAATCACCGGTCAGCACCGTCTGCGAATCGGCTATCAGCCTTATCTGCCCTGTCTGTTTAACGGTGTTGTAGCAAATTGCCCCCGGAAGCAGGAAATCACTGCCGGTAATAACCACTACCTTTAAGCCGCGGCCAAGCGCGTCTTCAAGTTCAGTACGCAAAAGTTCCATTACGGCGGCATTTGCCGATACATAAATGCGCGCTTTGGCATTAAGTACGGTGTTTTGCAGCTTGCTGATAATTTCTGCGTTGCCTTTGATGGTTATATAACCTTCGGCTTCATTTTTTACACCGGGCAGTTCTTTTATAAGCGCGTCGCGCATCTCCGCCAGGCGGCGGATTTTATTATTGCAGAACTCCTCCGGTGCAACCGGCGTATAACGCGTCACTTTGCCTTCTTCCATTATATAGGCAGCGCCCTTTTCCACCAGCCCGGCCAGTGCCGTATAGGTGTTGGAGCGCGATATGCCTGTCTGCTTGGCTGCTTCATAGCCTGTAAGGCGTCCGGCTTTTACCAGCAGCAGGTATAATGTTGCCTCCTGGCGTGTAAGGTTAAAGTGCATTAAGCGTTCTACGATTTCCATTCCCCTCATTTAGCCCCTTGTGTATTGTTCCTGTTCAAGAACACTATACTCTTTTTTTATGCGGTTGTCAATAACTAACCAAAAAATTTGTAAAAAAATAAGCAGGCCTTTTAAGCCTGCTGAACTTATATTGCTATTTTATCTTTTCAAAGGTATTGGTTAAGTTTGCAAAATCCTGCAATGAAAGCGTTTCGCCGCGGCGTTTGGGGTCAATGCCCGCAAGGTTCAGCCATTCCTGTGCCTGCTGCGAGGTAATGCCCATATTCTTCAGCGCATTGCTTAACATTTTACGGCGCAGCGAAAATGCTGCCTTTACCACCCTGAAAAACAGTTTTTCATCACAAATTTCCACCGGCGGCACGGTGCGGTTTTTACATACCACAACGGCGCTGTCCACGCTCGGTCGCGGAATAAAACTTGACGGCGGCACGATAAAGGCAATTTCCGGCTCCGTATAATACTGCATGGCAACCGAAAGCGCACCGTAATCTTTTCCGCCCGGCGCTGCCGTTATGCGCTCTGCAACTTCCTTCTGCACCATAATTACCATGCGTTCAAGCGGCAGCTTCTTTTCAAGCAGCGCAAAAATTATCGGCGTGGTAATGTAATACGGCAAATTGGCTGCAACCTTAAAGGTTTTGCCGCCCATAGCGCTGTTAACGTCAAGTTCAAGCACATCGGCATTAATAACGCGCACGTTCTCATAGCCTTCCAGCGTTTTTTCAAGCACCAGCAAAAGGCGTTTGTCCAGTTCAACAGCAGTTACGTCCGCGCCGGTTTCTGCCAGTGCCTGCGTCAGTGTGCCAATACCGGGCCCTACTTCAAGCACCGGTTCGCCGGGCGCAAGCTCTGCGGCAGCAGCAATGCGGCGCACAATGTCTTCATCAATTAAAAAGTTCTGCCCGAGTTTTTTATCGGCATGCAGGTTAAACCTGCGCAATATATAATTAGTAACTTCCGGTGTAGCAATTACAGGTTTCTTCATTCAACTTCTCCAATTTCCGCCAGTGCGGAATTAAATTCTTCGCGCGTTACGCCGTAGGTATTAAGCCTTTGCAAAAAGCATTTGGCATTGCCGTAACCAACGCCCAAAAGCGCAGCCAGCTTATCGCGCCTTGCGCTTGCCATGCTGCCGCCGCTGAGCCCGTTTATCATTAAATCATGCTCTGTAAATTCTTTCTGCGGCGTAAATTCATGATGGCGCACTTTGCCCAGCGCCGCTAAAATAGCTTTGGGGCTTGCCTGTTCCACACCGACATCGCCATTGGCGGTTGCATCAATGCGCGGTATAAAAGCCTGCCCCGCCTCCGGAAAACGCTCCGTTAAAAAGCGGCGTATGCGGTTGCCTGCTCCGTCAGGGTCAGTAAGTATAATAATACCGCGCTTTTTATACGCTGCTTCAATTTTGCGCAGAGTAGACGCGGCCAGCGTAAAGCCGCCCGTTTCTATCGTGTCGGCTTCCAGCGCGCGCCTGATTGCCGCGGTATCACTTTTTCCTTCTACTACAATAACTTCTTTCAGCACTTATTAGTCCCCTAAAATATAAACTTCCACATTACGGCGGCCCCAGTTAATTGCTTCCTCGTAACTGTCCATAAACAAATCCACGCGGTTGCCGCGGATAGCGCCGCCGGTATCGCCTGCAATGGCAATGCCGTAACCGGGGATATACATTTTGGTATAGTACGGTATTACACGCGGGTCAACGGCAACAATACCGCGGGCAGCCACAAGGCCGATGGATGTAAGGCCTGTGCCGGTACCGCAGTGTACGGTATAGGCGCTTACTTCAGCAGTAATGATGCGGCTGTATTTTTTTCTGCCTTCCGGCGTTTCTACCGACATGCCAATGCCGCGCCTGATAACGGAATATTTGGGGTCAGCCAGAACTTCGCGGGCAATTTCAACTTCTTTGGGTGCTTTGCCCGTGCTTACCACGGATTTTTTTACAACTTTTACCTTGCCGGCTTTGCCCTGTTCCACAAGCTGTTCCTGCCCGTAAGGAATATTCTCGTCATCAATGTATTTTACGGGAATGTCCGAATCGGCCTCAACAGAGCTTAAAGTATCTCCTTTGTTAAGGATATGAATTTCCATATTGGCAGTAACCGGAGTATCTGCGGCAGGGTAAACGCGTTTTTTGTTAAAGCGGATGTTTAACTCCTTTAACGCTTCGCCAACAGTGTCTTTATTGGTAAAAAACTTCTGCTGCGAATCTCCGCGCACAACAATAACCGGCACGGCACGTTTTAAAACCAGCACTTTGCCGCGGCCGCTCGTTTTTTCTTCAATACGGTCTGCCTGCCCTACGGCAATGCCCGCTTCTTTAAAAACAGCGCGCGGGTCGGAAAGTTCCGTTGTAACTGTTCTTTCCGTACCGTCAAACTTTAAAATGGTAACAGGTGCTTCCGCCAAACCAAGATGCGTATGCCCACTGAATAAAATTACAAACATTATGGCTATCAAAATGGTTCTTCTGAAAACTGTAACATTTTTAGGCATAATATTACCTCCTTAATTCGGGGGTATTTTATCACAGCCTTTTTTATAATGTCAAGTCATCTTCCTTGAAGGTACTTTTAGTTTAAAATTAAACAACTCTTTACGAAAAGTATTATGCACAAGCACCTTTATGGTAAATAAAAGACGCAGCAGTAGCAGACTGCCGCGTCAGCATTATTTAATTTTATTAAAAAGCGTTTTAACGTTTTTCGTTGTCTGCGCTGCCAGCGCTTCAAAAGTTGTTCCGCGTACCAGCGCCGCATTTTGCGCCACAAGTTCCGTATAAAGCGGATTATTGCGCTTGCCGCGGTAAGGCACCGGCGTTAAATACGGCGAATCCGTTTCAAAAAGCAGCAGTTCGTCCGGCACAAAAGCAAGCACCTCACGCACTTTGGCGGCGTTTTTATAAGTGCTTGTACCGCCAAAGCCAAAGTAATAGCCGCGTTTGGCAAGTTCCTTAGCCATTTCCAGCGAGCCGGAATAACAATGAAACACAGCCCTTGTTCCCGCAGGCACTTCGCTGCGAAAAATATCGAAAATATCACCGTGCGCTTCACGGTCATGGATAATTACCGGTAAATCAAACTGTACGGCAAGGTCAATCTGCTCCAAAAGGCGCTTTTTCTGTACTTCTTTAGGCTCGTTTTCTTTCCAGTAATAATCAAGCCCTATTTCGCCGATTGCCGCAACTTTTGGATGCACAGCCCACGCTGCCAGTTTATCAAGATAATGTTCGTCTTTAATACCGGCAAGTTCTTCCGGATGCCAGCCCACAGCGGCATAAACAAAATCATACTTTTCTGCAAGCTGTACGGCAAAAGCGGAGCTTGCTTCGTCACAGCCGGGGTTGATAAATCCTTCCATTTCTTCGCCGATTTTGGCAATCAGCTCGTCACGGTCATCGGTAAAATAATCGGAATCAAGATGGGCGTGCGAATCCCACAAACCTGTACGCGACATTTTATTTCACCTTGCTGCCGCTGGCAATGCCCGGTGCGTCTGCCAGTACCAGATTGCCTTCGCCGTCGCTGGCTGCCAGCACCATGCCGCGGCTTTCAATGCCGCGCAGTTTGGCCGGTTTGAGGTTGGCAATAACAATAACGTTTTTGCCAATCAGGTTTTCCGGTTCATAATGCTGGGCAATTCCGCTTACAATGGTGCGTTCCTCGTCGCCGATTTTAACCTGCAATTTAATCAGCTTATCGGTTTTGGGCACGCGTTCTGCGGCAACAACGGTTGCCACACGCAAATCTATCTTTGCAAAATCATCAATGGTAATTTCACCGGCTGCTGCCGCTTCAGGTTTTGCTTCTTTTTTTGCTTCAACCTTAGGAGCTTCGGCTTTAATTGCCTTGGCGGCAGTTTTTTTTGTAGCCGCAATTACGGTTTCACCGGCTTCTGTAACTTCAATGCGCGGGAAAAGAGGTTCGCCCTTCTGCACTTTAGTGCCGGTTGCCAGTTTACCCCAAACTGCGTCTGCCATAAAGAAGCTTTCCGGTTTGCCAAGGCCGAGCTGTTCGTAAATTTTCGGCGCGGTAACAGGCACAAACGGCGCAATCAAAATGGCAACAATGCGCAGCGCTTCGGCAAGGTTGTACATAACGGCCTGCAAGCGTTCTGCCTGCGCAGGGTCTTTTGCCAAAATCCACGGTGCGGTTTCATCAATATATTTATTGGCGCGGCCGATAAGGTTCCATACATCCTTAATAGCCTGGTTCAGTTCCATATGGTCCATGGCATCACTGTAACCGGCAACAGTTTCGTTAACAAGGGCAATAAATTCCTTATCAACGGCTTCTGTGCCTTCCTTATGCGTTACAACGCCGCCGTGGTATTTTTCAATCATGCTTACTGTACGGTGCAGCAGGTTGCCAAGGTCGTTGGCAAGGTCGGCATTAATGCGGTTAATCAGCGCATCGCGCGAGAAGTTGCCGTCGCTGCCGAGCGTAATTTCACGCAGCAGGAAGTAGCGGATAGCATCCGGGCCGAATTCTTCAATTAAAGCAATCGGGTCGATAACATTGCCCTTGGATTTGGACATCTTATCGCCGTCAACAACAAGCCAGCCGTGGCCGTAAACCTGTTTTGGCAGTTCTTCGCCCATTGCCATCAGCATAATCGGCCAGATAATGCTGTGGAAACGTACAATTTCCTTACCGACAAGGTGAATATTGGCAGGCCAGAATTTTTTAAACTTTTCTTCATCCGTACCGTAGCCGATAGCGGTAAAGTAGTTTAAGAGCGCGTCAAACCAAACGTAAACAACGTGTTTCGGGTCGAACGGAACGGGAATGCCCCAGTCGAAAGTTGTACGGGTAATGCACAAATCTTCCAGGCCCTGTTTGATGAAGTTAATCATCTCGTTGCGGCGGGAAACCGGCTGAATAAAATCAGGATGGGTTTCAATATATTCCAGAATTCTATCCTGATATTTGGACAGTTTAAAGAAATAACTTTCCTCCGCCATTTTTTCTACCGGGCGGCCGCAGTCCGGGCATTTGCCGTCTACAAGCTGGCGTTCCAGCCAGTAAGATTCACACGGAACGCAGTACAAACCTTCATAATTCTTTTTATAAATGTCGCCCTGGTCATAAATTTTCTGCAGTACAGCCTGCACAACCTTATGATGGCGTTCTTCGCTGGTGCGGATAAAATCGTTGTTGGAAATGTTCAGCATTTTCCACAGCTTTTTAAAGTTGGCAACAATCGCGTCAACATACTGAATCGGCGTAATGCCTTTTTCGGCTGCTTTGCGCTGAATTTTCAGGCCGTGTTCGTCGCTGCCGGTTAAAAAGAATACATCCTCGCCTTTCGCACGGTGATAACGGGCAACGGTATCGGCAATGGTTGTGCAGTAAGCGTGGCCAATGTGCAGATTATCGCTGGGATAATAAATTGGGGTAGTGATATAAAAACTGTTCTTGCTCATGTGCTTTCCCTTCTTTTATGTTAATATTGTTTTAACGGTGTAAGCGTCTGCAATGCTGATTTTTGCAGACAATTCCTTTGTAATTTTATCACATTCTGCGCCGCTGTGCAAAAGTTTTACTTCTTTTTGGCAAATCATTGACAGAACTTTACTTTTTGGGCATAATGGAAAAGCTGTGATCCTTTCCAGCGGAAAGGAGGTACGCCATGAACGATTTTATTGCAGCTTTTATCGTATCTGTTACGGCGGGTATAGTATCGTACTATATCTGCAAGTGGCTCGACAGATATTTGTAAATCACAGTGAGCCCAAATAAAAAACCGGGAGCTGGCACTCCCGGTTTTTTATTTCTGTACGTCATAAACGATACAGCAGCTTTTTATGCCTTAATTATAGCACGGCTTTTGTATAAAAGCAAACGTAAAGCCTTTTATTCTTCAGCCAGCAACCTGTTATAAAGCTCGCGCTTTGGCACTTTGCGTGCTTTGGCAACCTGTGCCAATGCTGCTTTTTTATCCATGCCCTGCGCAATAAGTGCCTTTACTTCGTCCAGTGGGTCAGCTGCCTGCGTTTCTTCCTGCACATCAGCCTCACCCTGCGCTATAACAAGGCAGAACTCACCGCGCGGCGGCTGCACTTCCAGCCATGCCAGGCATTCCGTTACGCTGCCGCGGAAGAATTCTTCGTGCAGCTTGGTAAGCTCGCGCGCAGCGGCAAGCTGCCTGTCGCCCCACGCCGCCAGTATTTCCTTCAGCACGTCTTTAATGCGGTGCGGCGCTTCATACAATATTATTGTCGAAGGAATGTTCTTCCACGCCGCCAGCTGCTCTGCCCTGTTCTTTTTGCTTTTGGGCAGAAACCCGCCGAAAAAGAACGGTGATGACGGCAGCCCAGAAGCAATCAGCGCACACAGTGCGGCATTTGCGCCCGGCAGCGGCACAACTTTTATGCCTGCGTCAATCGCTTCGCGCGCCAGCTGCTCGCCGGGGTCGGCAATGCCGGGAAAGCCTGCGTCACTGACAAGCGCTATGTTCCTGCCGTCCAAAAGTTCTGCTATCAGCTTCGGCCCGTTTTTATCCTTGCTGTGCTCATCATAGCGCACCAAATGCCCTTTAATATTAAAATGGTTTAAAAGCTGTAAGGTATGGCGCGTATCTTCCGCCGCAATAATATCGGCTTCGCTTAAAGTGCGCAGTACGCGCGGCGTAATATCTTCCAGATTGCCTATCGGCGTTGCGCAAAGATATAAAGTTCCGGCTTCCGTCATTTTGCCTGCTCCTTCGATTTATCGTAATACGCCAGTGCCTGCGCGCTTAAACTTCCGTCGGCGTTGTACATTACAAGCGGCGGCAAAACATCAAGCCCATAGCTGCCGCCCTTAACCATTTCCATTAAAAATATCCATGCAGGTTTGTCAACCGCGCTGTGCACCCATTGCAAACGTTTGGGCTGCAAGCCAAACTCCGCCGCCAGCTGCATGCACTCGGCAAAACGGTCGGGCAGCTGCACAATGGCAAAGCGCCCGCGGTAACGCACGGCATACGCCGCCGCTTTAAAAAAGTCACGCAAATCCGCCGTTACCTCGTGGCAGGCGGCAGTGCCAATTTTGCGGGTATTACCGCTGTTGCGGTAGGGCGGGTTGGCAATTACCAAATCCATGCTTTCGGTTTTAAAATATTTATTAATTTCGCGCAAATCACCGCAAATTACTTTTACCTTTTCTTCCAGCCCGTTATCTTCAATGCTGCGCTCCATAAGGGCGGTAACTTTGGGGTTAAACTCAATTCCGGTTACCTTTTCTGCGCCGCGCGCCGCCAAAAACAGGCTTATTGCCCCTGTGCCGCTGCCAAGTTCCAGCACCTGCGCCTTTTTTACCAGATGTGCAAATGCAGCAACAAACACAGAATCCGTTGTAAAAGTAAATTCACCGGCGTCCTGCCAGACTACATAACTGCAGCCCGGAAGGGAATCGCGCCTGATTCCGCTGTGTACCATTAAATTTTATCCGCCTTGGAAGCATCCACGATTTCGTCCCATTCCACCTGAATGGTATTATCCGGCGTAAGCTGTACGGAAGCAGTACGCATAGCGCGGTTAACGCCCATAACGCGGCCTTCGCCGAGCGGCGTAACAACCATAACGCCAACCTTCGGTGCTTCCACGCGTTCCGGCACGGAACGTTTGCCGCAGCAACCGCTGCAATACACGTCGTTTTCGTATTTTAAGCAGCACATCAGCCTGCCGCACACGCCGGAAATCTTCGCCGGGTTCAGCGACAGGTTCTGGTCTTTGGCCATCCTGATGGATACCGGCTCAAAATCGCCGAGGAAGGTAGCGCAGCACAAAGGCCTGCCGCAGCTGCCGATGCCGCCCAGCATTTTTGCTTCGTCACGCACACCAATCTGGCGCAGCTCAATACGGGTACGGAATACGGACGCCAAATCCTTAACCAGTTCACGGAAATCGATACGCCCGTCCGCCGTAAAATAAAAAATAATCTTGTTAACATCAAAAGTAAATTCTACGTCAATCAGCCGCATGGGGAGCCCGTGCTTGGCAATTTTGCGCAGGCAGATGTTAAAGGCTTCTTTTTCGCGCACTTTATTTTCCTGCACCTTCAGCGCATCCTGCTCGGTTGCCTTGCGCATAACGGGTTTCAGCTGCGAAACAAGCTTGTTTTCCTCAACCTCTCTCGCGCCAATAACAACCGTGCCGTATTCCAAACCGCGCACCGTCTCCACAATTACGTGGTCGCCAACTTCCACGCCGGTATCAACCGGGTCAAAATAATATATTTTACCTGCTTTTTTAAACCTAATGCCTACTACTTTCAGCAAAATTTTCACTCCTTCCGCAGTAAATCAAGTTTCAAAACCAGCGCCTCCAGTACGTTTTTGGCGCTTACATTTTTATTAATGTTCTGCCAGGCTTCCTGCGCAGCGTTTACGCCCTGCCTGGCTGTATGTAAAGGCCAATCTGCGGCAATGCCGTCAAGCCCGGCCATAATATCCGTGTTGTACACCTGCCCGCCTGCACCACTCTGCAAAAGCAGCACATCGCGCAGAAGGTAAATAAACTGTTCTGTTAAAAGCAGCGCGGCCGCGCGGTCGTATTTTTCGCCCCAGCCCAGTGCCGCAATATAACCAAAAGGGTTTTGCAGCGGCAGTTTTTTCAGTAAATCAAGCGCCTCTCGGCGGATGGCAAAAATATCTGCCTGATTATAACTTAACGCCCTGCCCGGTGAACCGCCTGCAAGAGCCGCCAGTACCTGTGTGTTTTGAGTAATGCCTTTTGCTTTCAGTATCTGCTGAACGGCGCTGCTGTCCGGCGCATCAAAACGCAGGCGCACCACGCGCGACAGCACTGTCGGCAAAAGGCGCTCTGCCTGCTGCGTAATTAAAATAAACAGCCAGCCCGGAGGCGGTTCCTCCAGAAGCTTTAAAAGGCTGTTGGCCGCTTCTGCCGTCATATGCCCGGCATCGTCTATAATACATACTTTATGCTCAGAAAGCACCGGCGCAAATGCCGCCTGCTTTGCCATTTCCTTAACCTGCTCGATTTTGATGTCTTTGCCTGCTTCTTCTGCCGTCAGCAGGTAAAAATCCGGATGGGCAAAACTATTGTTTTCAATATCCATCAAACGGCAGCTCTCGCAAATACCGCAGGGCTTTTTGGCCGCAGACTTGCATAAAAACGTTTTTGCAAAATGCAGGGCCAGCATTTTTTTGCCAATGCCGCCCATACCATAAAACAAAAGGGCATGCGGGCGGCTGCCGGGTTTCAGCAGTTTTTCCAAAAACTCTTTATTCTGTTGGTGTCCCAGCACTTCATCCCACATAATTAACCTCATATTTTAATGGTAGTATTAATAACACGCATAATTTCAGCAGTTACCTTCTGTTCATCCTGCAAGGCATTAATTTTAAAAATGCGTTCCGGGTATTTTTCTGCCAGCAGCATAAAACCGTCCCGCACCTTCTTCTGAAATTCCAGCCCGGCATTTTCATAGCGGTCCTCAAAGCCGCGCAAAGCACGCCTTGCCGCTAAAAGGTCCGGGTCGCCGTCAAGCAGTATTGTTAAATCCGGCTCCAAACCGCCGGAAGCAAAAGTGCTTAAACCATGAATGGCCTGCAAGGGCAGCCCGCGTACAATTCCCTGGTATACTTCGGTAGAATCGCTGAAACGGTCGCACAGTACAATTTTACCCGCCAGCAGCGCCGGTTTAATTACCCGCGCAACATGGTCGGCACGCGCCGTAATATATAAAAGCGTTTCCGTACGGGCATTCATTATCAGTTCCGGGTCAAGCACCATTGCGCGCAGGCTTTCAGCGAGCCTCGTACCGCCCGGTTCACGCGTGCATACAACTTCACGCCCAAGTCTTCTCAATTCTTCAGCCACATGCTCTAGCTGCGTGGTTTTGCCGCAGCCGTCTGCGCCTTCCAGGCTGATAAAATAACCTTTTGCCATTTATTTAATCACCCGCAGTTCTGTTAATGTATAATCGGCCGGCCCGCTTACAGGCAGCCCCAGCTTTTTCATGCGCAGGCAGTAGTCAATTACTTCTGCCGTAACAAGTTCGCCCGGCCACAGCACCGGTATGCCCGGCGGATAAAAGCTCACCTGCTCCGCGCAGATTCTGCCTTCCGCCTCTTGCAGCGGCAGGCATTCAGTTTCCGCGTCAAACGCGCTGCGCAGCGGCACTGCCGTAACAAACTCCGGCAGCTTCCAGCAGTTTTGTTCTTTTAAAGGAGAGCGTTTATGCTGCTCCAAGCCTGCAAAAACAGTGCTTATTTTTTCAAGCACGGCATCATATTCTGCACCGCCGTCTGCAAAAGTTACCAAAAAAAGCACGTTCTGCGCGTCGGTAAGCTCCACGGCAATTCCAGCCTTGCGCAGGGCATCGCCAACCTCCGTGCCGCTGTAACCCCACGCCGCCGTATTAACCGTTACTTTGGTGCAGTCAAAACCGGCTATGCCGTTTTTGCCGGTGCAGCCTGCATCCAAAAGCTTCAGCCCGGCAAATTCACTTAAGCAGCTGTGCAGCTTTTCTGCCGCTGCCAGCGCTCGCTCAATCAGCTTTTCGCCCTGTACAGCTAAAGTATAACGTGCGGCGTCTATTGAAGCCATCAGCAAATAATTGGGGCTTGTAGTTGTCAAAAGGCTCACAGCTTCCGCGGCACGCGTTAAATTAATGCGCCCGCCCTTCACATACAGCAGCGAACACTGCGTCATAGCACCCAAAATTTTATGCGTGCTCTGCGCGCAGGCATCTGCCCCGCACTGTAAAGCCGAAGGCGGCAGCTTACTGCTGAAGCCAAGGTGCGGCCCGTGTGCCTCATCCACCAAAAGGGCAGCATTATGGGCATGGGCAATTCCGGCAATGGCTTTTAAATCCGCAGCCTGCCCGTAATAATTAGGGCTTGTCACCAGCACGGCTTTAATATCCGCATAACGCGCAAACATTGCTTCCACCGCCTGCGGCGTAATTTGCGTGTTAATGCCAAATACCGCGTCATATTCCGGCATTGCAAAAACAGGGTCCAAATTTGCCAGTAGCAGCGCGCCTGCCACACTGCGGTGAGCATTGCGCGGCACTAAAACTTTATCTCCCGCTTTGCAGGCCGCCATCAGCATGGCATGAATGGCGCCCGTTGTGCCGTTAACGGCAAAAAAGCACCTGTCGCTGCCATACAGCTGCGCCGCTAAATTCTGCGCTTCCATTATATATGAAGAAGGCGCATGAATATCATCCAGTTCGCTCATCAGCGATACATCCATTGCCACGGCCCCTGCGCCGAGTTCGTTTTTTAAAAGCGCTTCCATTCCGCGCCCGCCCTTGTGCCCGGGCGTATGGAAGGGATAAACCTTTTCGTTTTTATATTTCAGCATCGCTTCAACAAGCGGCATTCTGTTCTGCAAAACAACCTCCAAGGCATATTAACCCATGTTATCTTTATATTTTATCACAGCACGCCGCCTAATTAAAGCATTTTAATCTGCGCGGCTATTTGCGCTGCGTCATAAATTCCGTCAATTACAATATACTTGCATCTATATTCACGGCACAAGCGTAAATTAGACGCATTTTCCTATTAAAATTACCATTTTACACCTCCGACGCTTTATATTTTACCATAATAATAACAAAAACATTTTAATTAAACTTCTGCCATGCTACAATAAATATAGGAAAGCCGATTGGAGATGAAGCCTATGAAACTGCGCTCTAAACCAATGACCAAAGAACAAATAAAGCAGTACCTGCATAAGCTCCAGCTGGAAAATTTTACACCCAGGGCTGATTTAGCAACGCTGCAGAAACTGCATGACGCGCATTTAAAATACATCCCCTATGATAATTTTGACTGCCTTAACAGCAAAATCACCTCGCTTAATCGAGAGAAAATGTTTAACAAGCTCATTTTGCACAACCGCGGCGGCATTTGCTTTGAGCTGAACGGGCTGTACGCCTGGCTGCTCGAATCGCTGGGGTTTAATTTCGTCAGCTTCGCCGGGCGCTTCATTAATAAAATAAACGTGTATCAGATGCGCCAGCACCGCAATATGTGCGTAACCATTGACGGCAAACGCTATATCACCGATGTCGGCGTCAACAGCGAAAGCCCGCGCATACCGCTTTTGCTGGAAGAACAGCGCGTACAGAGCGATGGCATCAGCCAGTACAAATTTACGCGCGACGAGTTTTGGGGCTGGCTGCTGTGGCAGAAGGAAAAAGGCAAACCGTGGAAACGCATGCTGGGCTTTACCGAAGAACCGCAGCTGGAAAAAGATTACGTTTTCCCTTCGTTCTGGTGCGACGCCCATCCCGATTCGCCCTTTAACAAAGAAAAAGAGCTTTCCATCTTCCGCGAAGACTGCAACATCACCATCCGCGGCAACTTTTTAAAATTTTACCTGAGCGGCAGGGTTAAATACCGCTATAAAATAAAAAACGGCGCCGATTTAAAAGAGGTGCTGTGGGAATACTTTGGCATTAATGTAGAATACCGCCTGAAAAACGACGGTATGGATTACGAATGAGGTAAAAATGACTGCAATACCGGATTATGTAAAAAAAATACTGCATATGCTTACAGAAGCAGGTTACGAGGCTTACATTGTCGGCGGTGCCGTGCGCGATTTGCTTTTAAAACTGCCGCCCGGCGATTTTGACATTACCACCAGCGCCACGCCGGAAGAAATCAGCGCAGTATGCCGTGCCAACAATATTAAAACCATTGATAACCTTGGGCAGAACTTTGGCTGCGTGGTTGCCGTTATAGACGGCGTTCCTGCGGAAATTACTACCTTCCGCGGAGAAAGTTATGGCGCTGACGCCCACAAGCCGGAAAAAGTATGGTTCAGCAAATCGCTGCGCGAAGATTTAAGCCGCCGTGATTTTACCGTTAACGCCATGGCAATGGATATAAACGGCAGAATATATGATTACCATAACGGCATGGAAGATTTACAGAACCATATTCTGCGCACCGTAGGCGATGCCGGGCAGCGTTACAGCGAAGACGCCCTGCGTATGCTGCGCGCCTGCCGTTTTGTTGCCCAGCTTGGCTTCGACTATGTGCAGGAAAATGGCGTGCTGCCGCCCTTCGGCGAAAAAAACACGCCTTACCATATGCCGCGCAATTTCAGTTTTCCCACCGGAAACTGCGCCGGTTTATCGCTTGAACGCGTGCGCACCGAACTTGACAAGCTGCTTACAGGCAAATACGCAGGCAAAGGCCTGATGCTGCTGATGGCAACAGGGCTGACAGACGCCAAATGCCGCATAAAAGAAAACGGCACATATCATAAAATTGACATTCTGCCGGAACTGCGCCACCTGGAAGGGCTGCCGCAAAACAGGCGCTTTCACTGTTACAACGCCTGGGAGCATACATTAAAAGCAGTTGATAACAGCCCGCGCGATTTAACAATCCGCTGGGCCATGCTGCTGCACGACCTCGGCAAAGGCATGCCCGGCATCCGCGGCACACATCCGGACGGTTCGCCCAGTGACCACGGGCACGAAGCGTTAAGCGCAGTTATGGCGCAGAAAGTAATGACGCGCCTGCGCTACCCCAAAGATTTTGCCAAGCGCGTTGTATGGCTGGTATCGCGCCACATGCGCTTTGCACCGATGATGTTTACCAAAGAACGCACGCTGACGCGCTGGGTACGCGCCGAAGCTGCCGGCGGCGAATTCCGCACCTCCAAAGATTTAACGGAAGCCTTTACTCAGCTGAAAGAAGTGTTTTTGGCTGACATGGGCGCAACACACGCCGGCAATAACCCGCAGCTGATGGCAGAAGGGCGCGAACTGGCAGATGCCGTGATAGAAATTGCCCGCAATAAAATGCCGGTGCATACTGCTGACCTTGCCGTAAACGGAGCCGACCTTGCGCAAATTATAACGGACGGCGTAGAAACTGGCATATTTTTAAAATATCTCCTGGAACGTGTCCGCAGCGGCAATTTGCCCAACGAACGTGCAGCACTGCTTGAAGCGGCAAAACACCGTCAGCAAAAAACATCTGCCAAAGCAGAAATTTAAATTTTATATTGTACCTGCAAATGCAAAGTGCTATACTTAGTTTGTATGGGGACGTAGCTCAGCTGGGAGAGCGTACGGTTCGCATCCGTAAGGCCGAGGGTTCAATCCCCTTCGTCTCCACCAAAATGTAATTTTAAAGGCAGCATATTATATGCTGCCTTTGTTTGTATGCAAAAACTCCCGCACATAATGTACGGGAGTTTTTTATGCTTTTTATTCTTCCCTTTTAGCAAGGCTTACAAACTTGGTAAATTGCTTGTGGAAGAACAGGTTTACCGTGGCAACCGGGCCGTTGCGGTGCTTGGCGACGATAAGTTCCGTTATGTTTTTATTTTCGGTTTCGGGGTTATAGTAGTCTTCGCGGTACAGGAACATTACAATATCAGCGTCCTGCTCCAAAGAGCCCGATTCTCGCAGGTCAGAAAGCATCGGGCGTTTTACCTGGCGCGATTCCACGCTGCGGCTAAGCTGCGACAGTGCGATAATCGGCACATTCAGTTCACGCGCCAGTGCTTTCAGCGAACGGGAAATTTCGGAAACTTCCTGCTGGCGGTCGCCGCTTAAATTTCGCTTGCCGCTGCCCTGCATTAACTGCAAATAGTCGACAACGATTAAATCAAGACCGTGTTCAGCTTTTAAACGGCGCGCACGGCTGCGCATTTCCATTGCCGTTATGCCTGCCGTATCGTCGATATAAATCTGCGCGGCGCTTAAAGAATCGGCTGTCTGTATAAGCTGAATCCAGTCCTCGTCACGCAGTTCACCGATACGCAGGCGCTGCGAATCGATATTTGCTTCGGCGCAGAGCATACGCTGTACAAGCTGCTCCTTGCTCATTTCCAAACTGAAAAAAGCAACTACTTTCGGCTTTCCGTCCGTCTGCTTGCCGCTGCGGATAGCCACATTCTGCACAATGTTCAGCGATAATGCCGTTTTACCCATGGAAGGGCGTGCTGCCAGAATAATAAAATCACTGCCGTGCAGGCCGCTGGTAAGATTGTCAAAATCAACAAAACCGGTCGGCAGGCCTGTTAAGCCGTTCTTGTTATTCATTAATGCTTCCAAATCCTTAAAGGAATCCATAACAATGTTGTTAATAGGCACAAAGTCAGTATCCTTTTTGCGGTTGGAAATATCAAGTATTTTCTTTTCGGCACTGTCAATAATATCGCTTACGTCTTCGCTGCCTTCGTAGCCAAGTTCCGCAATTTCCGTAGCGGAACGCACCAGCTGGCGCAGAATGGATTTTTCTTCGACAATACCGGCGTGATAAACCACATTGGCAGCCGTCGGTACGGAATTAGCCAGCGAAGTAACATAGGCAATGCCGCCAACATCTTCCAGCTTGCCGTTCTTTTTTAAAACTTCGGTTACCGTTACCAAATCGACTGCTTCATTGCGGTTATAAAGTTCCAGCATGGCGTTGAAAATAACCTTATGCGCCTCGCGGTAAAAATCTTCGGAGCGCAGTTTTTCCATTACTTTGGCAATGGCTTCCCTTTCAAGCAGCATTGCGCCCAAAACGGCCTGTTCCGCCTCTATGTTCTGCGGTGGTACTCTGTCAATCATGGCAAACGCCTTATTCTGCCGCTACGGTTACGGCAAACTCGGCAGAAATTTCCGGATGCAGTTTGGCAACAGCAGTGTATTCGCCAATGCCTTTTACAGCGCCTTTCAGCTCTACCTTGCGGCGGTCAATATCAAGTTTGGTCTGTTCAATTAAGGCTTCGGCAACGTCTTTGCTGGTTACGCTGCCAAACATTTTGCCGTTTTCGCCCACGCGCACTTTAACAACAACGTGCACTTTTTTCAGCTGTGCAGCAAGCATTACAGCTTCATCCTTGCGCTGAGCGGCACGGTGTGCCTGCGTTGCCTGGTCTTTTTTAGCCTGGTTTAAGTTGGCTGCGTTGGCTTCCTTTGCCATTTTGCGCGGCAGCAGGTAGTTGCGGCCATAGCCTTCCGCGGTTTCTACAATATCGCCTTTTTTGCCTAAATTTTTAACGTCCTGCAGCAGAATCACTTTCATTATTATCATTCTCCTCTAACCAATTTTATTTTTTGACTTTCAAAACATCAGTAAACAAGCGGCTTTTCGGCTTTCACTTTTTGTTTAAACTTGCGTTTTTTGTATGTTTTGAGTTTTTTTAGTACGTTTTTAGTACGCTTACTTATGCATAATTTTAAACTATAAAAAGCATATAAAATAACGTCCGATAATGTGCATTATGTCAAATTATGCTTTTTTCAGCCGTTTTTTATGGGATTTTTATATGGTTTTTATGGGGTTTCAAACTGTAATAATATTATACTTTACCGCCGAAAATAAAACAAGGGACTGCCATATATACAGCCCCCTGTTTTTGTATTCTTAACTTTTCTTAACAGTTTAAAATAACTGTTGTGTGCTTGTAAGATAAGGCGTTATATCCTCAACACTCCGGCAAACTATATACTGCGCCCCATGCGCTTCTATATCGTGTTTAAACTGCTTCTGCCAGTCGCTCAGCCGCCCTGTGGGCGTTTTTATCTCGACATAGATAGTCTTACCATCCTTCACCGCCGTTAAGTCTGCAAAGCCTTTATATGCGCCTAATCCCTGTTGATGTCTTATTACCATCCAACCGTCTTTCCGCAACTCGTTTCTAACTGCGTTCTGTATTTCTGTTTCCGGGTTTTTGCGTCCTGCCGCCGCTTTTTTAAAGAACACCGCAAAACCTCCCTTCCTTTCCTGTGTTTAGTCTGCCGGTTCTGTATGTGCCAGTATTTTTAATGCTTCAAGCGGCATGGCTTCTAAAAGTTCCTGCGTGCCCTCTTTCTTGCCCTGCTCGCGCGCTTCTGCTATACGTTTTTCAATCTCTGCCGCGTTTACCTCGTACCGCTCAACAAACATACCCAAATGCTTGCCCAACAACTCCAAAGCCTTTAATTTATCGACCGCGCGCACGCCTTTTACTTCTGCCCGTGCCACCGCCGCCAATTCCTGTATAACACTGTCCTGTGTTATTTCAGTACGTTTTGACCGTTCTGCTTTTAATTCTGCTATTTTTTCTTGAATGTTAAGTTTTGATAAGTTTTGTGCCGCCTGCTCTCGTGCAGTTTTTTCTGAATAACCGGCACGAATAGCAGCCTGCGTGGCGTTTAAGTCAATTAAGTATTCCTCACAAAAGCGTGCTTGTTTGTCTGTTAATTCCTGCGTTGTTATCATTTGTTAACACCTCCGTTATTTTCTGCCTGCCGTTTCCGCTGTAATTCTTTAAGCGCCCTCTGTGCTGCTGCGTTCTCGAATACATCCGGCGTGCCGCCATAGTACACCGCCGTTTCACCGTCAGCCACCAAAGCTACTGCATTGTCAAAACAATCTGCTATGTTTCCCTCGCTGCCATACACTACAGCCGCGCGTGCCCCGTCCATTTCAAACAAGGCAATTATGTGTGTTGTTTTTCCTTCCATGTTTCCACTCCCCTTTTTTCGGTTAATCTGCTTTTTATATGTTTCGGAGAAAGTACTCACTTTTGAGTTTTACGCTCTATGTAGTAACTACTACTTACGTAGGTTATTGTTAGTATATACTCTTTATATTACACCCCACATTTTTAAATGACGTGACTTGTACCATCGTACCACTACATTTTTAAATGACGTGCAAAGCCCCTGTTTATGCGGTTCTATCATCACTCAATATTTTTTAGTGACGTGCTTATCGTACCACCACATTTTTAAATGACGTGCAACCAGGTAAAATTTTTCCTACCCGTTCGCCGCTAATGCCTTGCGCCTAATATAATCCGGCAACAAATACTCACTGTTGCCGCTTATTAGATTAGCCATGTATTTTATATCAGTATCAGCAGCAGGCTTTTTTACCTCGCTGCCAAACCTCTTAACCCATTTTAACAGTATCGCTTTTTTAGGCTCTCCAAACACTCCCTCATTAGCACCGATGTTATAAATGTGCTGTTCGCGCTGTTCTATAAGCGCCTGTTTATCAGCATTTTTATATATTGGCTTCTGTGCAGGTGTATGCATTAGCGACGTCAGCGGCATTTCCTGCACAACCTGCGGCGGTTCTGTTACTTGCGGCGGCTCCTGCATTACTTCCGGCACGGTTTCCTGCGCTGCTTCGTTTATCTCATCAGCCGAAAATTCAGCGGCTATAAATGCACGCGGCTTTAACATTTGCGGCGGTTCTGCGCCTATTTTTAACGCGCTGTGTATTATATATACCCTGCGGTTATTCGGCACGCGCCTGCCGTCCTGCGTTTCTGTAAAAGTTTCGCCTGTTATATCTTTGTCCAGTTTTTCTTCCAGTAAGCCAATACGTTTAAGTTTTTGCAAGGCTCTGTTTGCCGTTGGTACTGAACACTGAATAACCTTACTTATACTGTCAACGGTTAAATTAAAGTCACTGCCAGCCCTTCGCCATATCGCCGCATAACAGGTAAAAGCGTAACAATCGCTTTCTAATGCGTCAGCAATGTTATTTTGAATCATCATAAATTCCCGGCGCTTGCCAAACCTGTTTACTGCGTCATCAACTTTTTTAATATTGCCGTTCAATCTATCACCGCCTTAAAAAAGCCCTGCAATCAATACAGGGCTATAAAATTTTTTCGGTTTTCAATTAGCGTGTAACGTTCTTTTTACTTGTAAAGCGCTTAATCAGAATACGAAAGCAGCGCGGTAATAATTCACGGTTCAGCAGTACAATTTCAGCATTGCCGGTTTCAAAATCATATGCAATATAATTTTTCATACTTTCGCCGGCGTAGGGCGTTCTTAGCTTTATAATCATTGCACGCCCTCCTGCCAATTCCACCGCCGCCGTTTACCGTCCCAATGCGCACGATTTAGCCGCTTAAAAAAGTAATCTGTAATGCGTTGGTAGTCTATAAAACTGTACTGCCGTTCAGCCTTTAACAAACCCCTATAAAGCAGCTGTTCAAACTCTTGCAAGATATTGTAAAAACTTCTTTCATCTCTTACATCTGCCATAGTCAGCGGCGGCGTGCCGTGCTCATAGCTACGCCTAATTTCAACAACCCTGCCCAACACTGCCACGCCCTGCATACTGCCTGTAACACGGTTTAAAACAAACCTGCCATCTGTCAGCCGCATTGCCGCCAGTTCGCCTTGTGCCGGTTTTATTGCCGGGTTTACTATTGCTGTGTCATAAGGGTTCAGCCTTACAAAAATTTTTGATACATTACTCATCTTTGTGTCCTCCCTTTCTTTTCAGAAGGGCAAAAACCTGTTATAATAACAGTACCGCAAAAAGCCTGTTCCATTGCTTTTATGCGCCCGCCGTTGATGTGTTCGCTGCACGTCAGCGGCTTTTATTTTTACCCTTTTAGCCATTTTACAATCCTTCAACATCAAGTAATTTCATCAAGTACCGCCGGTTAACTCGCCCTCTTATGGTCAGCTTTCCGGCGGCTTTTAATTTTTCGTTGGTATCGCGTATTACTTTATACGCTCTGTATTCACTGCACCCCAACAATGCCATAACTTCCTGCGCGTTTAAAAGTGCTTTTTCCTGTTCCATTGTTTCACCCCCTTTTGTTTCCTAAAGATACTATTGTTGCAAAAAAAATATTGCTGCATTGCTCATCTGTTAAATGCCAACGCTCTTTTAAAATAGCAATTTCTGCCCTTGTAAAGTCGCCACGGCTGCCATTTAATCGGCTCGAAAGCGTTTGCGGCATTATATTCAAAGCCTTTGCCGTGCTTTTGCCCGTATCACCGTTCAACGCTTGAAAATATTTAAACAGTTCTTTATTCATCTTATCACCCCTTTGTTTCTTTAAGATACTTTTAGTTTAACATTCCTTTTCGTATCTTGCAAGACTTTTTTCGTTGTTTTTTATGTAATTTTAGTGTAAAATTGAATTATAAAAAATTAGGAGTTGAAAGAATGAGCCAGCCTGATATGCTTGCTTTCGGGCAAATGTTAAAAGAATATAGAAAAAACAAAGGCTTAACACAAGAAATGCTTGCCGGTATAATAGGGGTTCAAAAGGCAGCTATTAGCAAATACGAAAAAGGTAGAATTAAACAAATCCCCAAGCATATAATTTACAGGCTTGTAATAGCGTTAAATATACCTTTTGATAAGTTACCCGAAGACATCGAAGCTTCTTGTAGTTGGGAATCGTTCACTATTTTTTCGCCAAAAGAATACAGCCAACGTGAACAATTAACTAATGCTGCTATAAACTTATTATTTCTTGCACCTACTACAGAGGAAGACCAATTAATCCCCCCTTATATAGAAACATCAGATTATTTAATAATAAGCAAAGATGCTTATTTCCCAGATAAATTTAATGCCCTAAAATCTTATATTGAATTTCTAACATACAAATACCCATCTACACCACCGGAGCAATCAGAATAAACGGCTCCCCATAACAGGGCACCCTTGCCGAGCATATACGCTAAAATGTTAGGCTTTGTTAGGTTTTCACCTATCAACAAGGGACTCTCACTATTAAGGGCGTACCGTTTCATTACACCCTTTTAAAACTCAATCCCAAAGCGGGACTGTGTAAAGTATCGTTTTGTTACTTTAGACGCTATAAAGAGGGCAGCCCATTTTTGGGCATACCCCTATAATTACATACCGCTTAACCTCGAATACCGTTTAGGTACTTTACAGCCTGTTACTTAACTGCTAACAGGTATATTTTTTAATCTGTTTTAAGAACATACGCACTAATATTCAGAAACTTTGTTTATATATATGCTTTTATTATGCGCTCATGTTTGTTTTAAGGAGTTTTTAACCCCTTGCCCTTATAAGTTTATGCGGTGAAGTAAAAAACGGCTTAAAACAGCAAAAGCGGCGGCGTAAATAGATTTTCAAGCCGTCAGTTTATGTAATATGCTTATAGTTTATAACAAGTTCAAGTTTTTACAGGTTTTAGGCAATAAAAAAACAGGAGAGCGTTCAAACTCTCCTGCTGTCATTTTACAAGCAGCGTTTTACCATATCCGGGTTATTTATTGCAAGGTCTAAAAGCCTGCTCATAAACCCTGTATAGCCTTTGCCGGTTGCTTTTGCTTTTTCAAGTGTTGCAGGCGATACTCGCAAAGTAATAACCGGGCGGCGGCGTTCTGCTCTCTGCTGTTTAGCAAGCACCGCCATCTGCTTTAACTGCTCCGGCGTAAGTTCCGGGCAATCATCATCAGCAATAACCGGGCGTCCGTCTAATGCGTCAAGTTCTTTTATCTGCTCCGGCGTTAGCTGTTCACCTTCATACATCATTTTGCGGATAATTGCCATAGTACACCTCCGTTTCTGCTTTCGTAGCTTTGCGTGCTGAAATAATCCTTGTGGCGTCGCCCCTGTCCGTATAAACCACAAACAGCACTTTACGCACTAACCCCAAAACAATATACCTGTCCTCCTCCGTGCTGTGTGCTTCATCGTAAAACTCAATGCGGTTTATATCCTCAAAAACATGAGCAGCCGTTTCAAAACTTATTCCGTGCTTTTCTCTGTTGATTTTGTTTTTACGGTCATCCCACTCCATTGGGCGGCCGCTGATTAGCCTTTTCATATTTTAAGTATAACATTTTGTAATACTTTAGGCAATACACTTTAGGAGGTTTAATATGCCAACCTACTACAACGAAAAAACAAAGAAATATTACTGCAAGTTTTATTATACCGATTGGCAGGGCATACGCCGCCAAAAGAAAAAAGAGGGCTTCACCCTTGCGCGCGATGCTAAAGCCTATGAACAGGACTTTTTAAACAAAGCCGCCGGGGACTGCGCCATGAAGTTTTCCGCCCTGTATGAAAATTACATAGAGGACTACAAGGCACGCCGAAAACCTACAAGCGTTTACTGCCGCGAATATGCTTTCAAAAAGCATTTCCTGCCTGTTTTCGGTAATATGCCGCTAACCGCTATTACTCCTGTAACAATCCGCAAATGGCAAAATGATATAATAAATGCCGGTTATTCCGCTACATATCAGCACGCACTAAATGCTTATCTTTCAGCAGCTTTTAATTATGCCGTTAAGTATTACAGCCTAAAAGAAAACCCTGTAAAACAAGCCGGAACAATAGGTAAAAGCCACGCCGGGCGTATTGATTTTTGGACTTTAACCGAATTTAACAGCTTTATTAATACCTTGCAAAAAAGCGGCTCACCATTTCCCAAAGCAAATATAAACACTGATATTTTAATTTTTGCGTTTACCGTTTTATTTTATACAGGCTTACGCATTGGTGAGTTTTTAGCCCTTACCGTGCAGGACTACAACCCGGCAGCGCAAACCCTAAATATAAACAAAACCCTTGCTGTGCTTAACCGTGAAGTTATAATACTGCCGCCAAAAACACCAAAAAGTAAGCGTGTTATAAACCTGCCTGCCAAACTATGCGCCATGTTTGATAATTACATAGCCGCAATGTACGAACCACAACCACAAGAGCGCCTTTTCCCTATGCTGAATAAACTAAACCTGTCCAAAGCGCTTAAACACATTGCAGGACTTGCCCATATAAAACCAATCCGCCTGCATGACCTGCGGCACTCCCACGCCAGTATGCTTATTGAATTAAATGTGTCGCCGCTTGCCATCAGCGAGCGCCTAGGGCATGATGATGTTAAAACCACGCTTAACACTTACAGCCATTTATACCCAAACAAAGGCAATGAATTAGCTAAAAAAATAAACGGCTTAATGCCGTAAATTTAAAAATAGTACGTTTTTAGTACGCTTATAAAGGCATAAAGCCCGGCAAGCCGCTTAAATACGGCTTACTGGGCTTGTTCTTTTTCATTCTCCTCTAACTGTTTTTTCGCTAACGCGATAATTTGTTTTTTAACTTCTTCAACACTGATATTTTTAAGCTGTACGCCGGCTACTGTCTGATGTCCGCCGCCGCCCAGTTCTTCCATAATAATCTGTACGTTAACGGTGCCGTCGCTGCGGGCGCTTACGCCCAAAGAACCATCAACGGAATATTCGGTTATAACAACGCTCATGCAAACACCGGTAATATTAATCATTGTATCGGCAGCCTGAGCCGCAATAACAGACGATTTAACTTCTTTCGGCGCATTTTCGTAAACAGAAATTACCATGCCCGGCTCCGGCATTTCGGCTTCTGCCACCAGGCGTGATTTAACCTGTACGGAATCAAGATCATCCTTAAACAGCTGGCGCACCATATTCGGGTCTGCACCGCTGCGGCGCAGAAGTGCTGCCGCTTCAAAGGTACGCTCTCCGGTCTGCACGGCAAAGTTTTTGGTATCAACAACAATACCTGCATAAAGCGCAGTTGCCTCGCCTTTGGTAAATTCCAGCCTGTCGTTAAAGTAGCCCACAAGCTCCGTTACCAGTTCGCTTGTAGATGACGATGACGGTTCCATATATTGCAGCGTTGTGTTTTTAATAGCGTCTTCCGCGCGGCGGTGATGGTCGATAATAATGCGCCACGGAATAGCGTCCAGCACCTTCTGGCTGGCACAGAGCATTTTGCGGTGGTGGTCAACCAGAACCAAAAGCGACTTGGGCGAAATATGCTTCAGCGCTTCTTCTTCCTCTACCATAATATCCGCATAAACATCGTCTTCGTCCATCAGTTTCATATCGTTGCTGCGCAGCGTTTCGGCAATTTTGCGCACCGATTCGTTCTGCCCGCTGACAACGATATAGGTTTCCTTGCCAAGGCTGCGTGCCATTTTTGCCATGCCGATAGCACTGCCGATAGCATCGAAGTCTTCCATTGTATGGCCCATTACAAAAACCTTTTCGGCAGAAACCATCAGTTCATGCACGGTATGCGCCACAATGCGGGCACGCACGCGCGTGCTTTTTGCTGTAACGGTTGTAATGCCGCCAAAGAACTGTAAGCTGCCGCCTATTGCCACAACAACCTGGTCGCCGCCGCGCCCAAGCGCCAAATCAAGCGCTTTGGCAGCGTTAAGGCTTACTTCTTCCAGGCTGCGGCCGTCGCAGGCAATGCCCACGCTGATAGTAGGCGTAATTTTATTGCCTACCTGTATTTCATGTATCTTATCCAAAACAGGGAACTTCTTTTCCATTAAGTCCTGCAAAGAAGCCTGGTTGATGCCGACCAGAAAACTTTCTTTATTGTTGGCAAGAATAAAGCCGTTTTCTTCTTCGGCCCATTTGCTGAGGACTTCGTTTACTTCGCCGGAGATATTGGCGCGCGTGCTTTCGCCCATGCCTTTGGTTACGTCTTCGTAATTATCAAAACGCACGTAAGCAAGGCAGAGTTTTTCGTTGGCGTATTTCTGGCGCAAAAGTTCAAAATCCGTAACATCCGTTAAATAAAATATCAGGCTATAGCCTTTGCTTTCTTTTTTACCGGCTCTTTCGCCTGCCAGCACACGGCAATGGCGCAGGCGGTAATAACGGCCGTTAATTAAAAGCAGGCGTTCGCCGTCTTTAATGCTTAAAGCGTCAAAGGCGTTTTCCGGCAGATCAAAAATTTCTTCCGGGCGTTTGCCGTCTACATTTTTAACTCCGGCAAAACCAGCATATTCCACAAACAGCTCGTTTTTCCATTGCAATTTGCCGTCCTGGCCGAATACGGCCATAGCCACATCAAGATTTCTTACGGCATAATGGCTGGTACGCTCAATATTGCGCACAATGGTATCAAGGTAGCCGTTAAACTGCACTTCTTTGCTGTAAAACTGCCGTCTGGCATACCAGTAAAAGCAGCCTATCGCCGCAAGGCCAACGGCAAGCCACCACCAGCCGTAAAAGGCCAGTACAACAGTAAAGCCAACGATGATGCCTAACGGCACTTTCATATCATTCCAGAAGTTCCAGATTTTGTTAAACATTTTACCCGCTCCCTTTACAGGCTGCGTTCTTTTAAATTACGATTGTCAAAAACAGATTCAAACGCACCCAGAAGTACAATAAATGTAGAAACCAACTGCACCGACAATGCCAGCACTACGCTTACTGCTCCCAGCCATAAAGGCTTGCCGTTTTTCTCAAGCCACCAGTAAATTACAGCCCAGCCCTGAAATAAAAAGGCTACGCTGGTTACGGTTTGGATATTGATGGCAATTTCAAAAGCCAGCTTCGGAGCGTCCGGATAAGTTGCCATAAAACCCATGGAAAGCGCGAAAGGCCAGATTAAATATTCCGATACACGCCAGTTTTTAAACGGCGGCAGGGGCGCAAAAGCAACGCCCATTTTCGAAAGCACTTTACGCGACCCCATATAATTGGCAAAAGCAATTATCGGCGAACATACAATAAGCGAGCCGGGCAGGATTAAACGGATAAGCTCAATCATATCTTTATTGGACTGCACAGCCGCTGCAATTTGCTCCTCACTCATTCCGGCAGCCCTGTAATAACCCTGAGTTTCATTTAAGGCTTCTTCAAGGCCGCTGAACATTATATCCACGGGATTGGTACCCATTACAAGCATTGCCAGCCCCATGCTTAATAAAATGGAAACAAAGGTTGCCGCAGAACTATATACCAGAGTTTTGGCAGGCGTGTAACCGCGGTACATGCACTCGCCCAGCGCCAGCCCCAAAAGGCCGAACATAGCCATTACGGAAAGAGCCTGCACCGGCCCGAGCAACGAACCTATAACCGCGCCCGCTACAATTAAAGTCATTATACTCCAGCGCAGGCCGTTGCGCATGCCGCCAACCGCCACCGGAACTGCCCACAGAAAATTAAAAATAACGCCAAGCACCGGCAGATAAGTGCCGAGTATAGCAAACAAAACGGCAATAGCCGCCAAAATACCGGCTTCTACCATTTCAGAAGTTTTTCTTACCAAAATATTCCTCCTTATATCAACGGGCATACGCCCACATAATTATATTTTACAGCAAAAAGGCAAAAAAGCAAAGTAAAAGTAAGCTGCAAAAAACCTGTAAAATTAGTTTAATCAATGTTACAATGAATATAATTAAAACAAAAAGGAGCTGACACAATGGCTGACGCTAAAATCTGCGGGCGTTTCGCCCCTTCACCCAGCGGCAGAATGCACCTCGGCAATATATTCTGCGCACTTTTGGCCTGGCTGAGCGCACGCGCGCAAAACGGCAGCATGCTCCTGCGCATTGAAGACCTCGACACTTCGCGCTGCACGGAAGAAAAAGCGCGCCTTTTAATGGATGACCTTCTGTGGCTGGGGCTCGACTGGGACAGCGGCGCCTTTCCCGGCAAAGCGCCGGATGAATTTTACCAAAGCCGCCGCAGCGGAATTTATAAAGAGTTTTTTGAAAAACTGTCCGCCCAAAATTTAATTTACCCCTGTTTTTGCAGCCGCGCCGAGCTGCACGCCGCAAGCGCGCCACACACAAGCGACGGGCAGTTTATTTACCCGGGCACCTGCCGCAATTTAACGGAAGATGAACGCCGCAGTAAAATGCAAAGCCATAAACATTCATGGCGCATTAAAGTGCCGGATGAAACCATCACCTTTAACGACAGGCACTACGGCAGGCAAAGCCTGAACCTTGCCCGCGAATGGGGCGATTTTATCGTGCGCCGCAGCGATGGCATTTATGCCTACCAGTTAGCCGTTGTTATTGACGATGCACTTATGGGCGTTACGGAAGTAATACGCGGGCGTGACCTGTTAAGTTCTTCCGCGCCGCAGCTTTATTTATACAGGCTTTTGGGCTTTAAGCCGCCGCAGTTTGGACATTTGCCGCTTTTAACCGCACCCGACGGCCGACGCCTTGCCAAACGCGATATGGATTTGGACATGGGCGCTTTGCGCAGCCGTTATACGCCGGAAGAAGTTATCGGCAGGCTCGCCTTTTTAGCCGGGCTGATTGATAAAGAAGAACCTGTAAAAGCAGCAGAACTCCTTCCTTTATTTGACTGGCAGAAAATACCAAAGGAAAACATCACCGTTACTAACTAAAAAATCCTCCGCCACAAAGCGGAGGATTTTATTTTTTAACGAACGTTAAATACCTTGCCCGGATTTAAAATTCCTTTCGGGTCAAGAGCGGCTTTAATAGCACGCATCATTTTCATTTCGACAGGGTCTGTATATTTTTCCATAGCGGGCAGCTTCTTGGCACCAATGCCATGCTCGCCGCTCAGGCGTCCGCCAAGGCTGTAAACATAAGCGTAGGCTTCGGCGTGGAATTCGCTGAGCTGTTTTTCCCATTCTTCTTCGCTTAAATCGCATTTCAGAATCTGGAAATGCAGGTTGCCGTCACCGGCATGAGCCAGGCACAACAGTTTAAAGCTGTATTTTTTGGAAACTTCGTTAAGATGTTCAATGCACTCGGCAATTTTATCAACCGGCACAACCAAATCGTCCGAAGTGCTGATAAGGCTCAGCACACGGGTAGATTCCAGGCAGTTGCGGCGGATTTTCCATACGCGCTCGTCGGCTTCCAGAACATCGGTTGCGCCGCTTTCGGTGCAGATTTCGTCAAGCTGCTCCATTTTGCTTTCCAGTTCTTCTTCGTTAAAGGTTTCAACCGTAATAATTACATAATAACCGTCCTCGTAATGCGGCAGTTTCAGTTCGCAGTAATCGCTGGCGCTGCGTACAAAGCCGTTGTCCATAAACTCAACGCTGGTCGGGTTCAGGCCTGCTTTAATCAGGTTCGGCACAACGCCGATGGCTTTGTCAAGTTCGGTAAAGATAGCAAGGATATCCAGTTTATAAGGGCACAGTGGCAAAAGCTTAAGCGTAGCCTTGGTAATAATGCCCAAAGTGCCTTCACTGCCCATTACAAGCTGTTCCAGGCAGTAGCCGGTGCTGTTCTTTTTAAGGGTGGAGCCAAGCGTTACAATATCGCCGGTAGGGGTAACAACTTCAACAGAGTAAACCTGATTGCGGGTAGTGCCGTAACGTACAGCCTTGTTGCCGCCGGCGTTGGTTGCAATATTGCCGCCGATTAAGCAGCTGTCGGCGCTGCACGGGTCGCCTGCATACAAAAAGCCTTCTTTATTGGCGTATTCCTGAATTTCCAAAGTTCTGGCACCGGCTTCAACAACCATGTACATGCCTTCTTTGTTAAGCTCAAGAATTTTATCCATGCGTTCCATTAAAAGCACAATGCCGCCGCAAACTGGCACTGCACCGCAGGATACGCTGGTACCGGCGCTGCGCGGAGTAACCGGCACATCAAATTCGTTGGCAATTTTCATAACGGCTGCCACTTCTTCGGTATTGGCAGGCATTACAACAACTTCCGGCAAATGATGGTAATGCGGGTCGGTTTCTTCATCTGTTTTATATTTATCAAGAGTTTCGGGGTCGGTCATTACATATTCAGCGCCTACTGCTTTGCGCAGAGCCTCCAGTACTTCTTCGGTGACCGGTTTGTAGTTCATCATTTTCTCAAATCCTTTCTACTGTCCTTCATTTAAAATTTTAATCTACATTAAAAATCTTACCGGGGTTCAAAATGCATTTCGGGTCCATGGCTTTTTTAATGGTACGCATTAAATTTAATTCGCCCGGACGGGTATATTTTTCCATTTCGGCAAGTTTCTTGGCACCAATGCCGTGTTCACCGGCAAGGCGTCCGCCAATGCTATAAGCATAGGTATAAACTTCGTCATGGAATGCCTGTACATTATTTTCCCATTCTTCGTCGGTCAAATCGCATTTGCACAATACAATATGTAGGTTGCCGTCGCCTACATGGGCGCAGATAAGCGGCGTGAACGGATATTTTTCACCGGTTTTCATAACAAATTTAACTGCGTCGGCAACTTTATCACGCGGCACAACAACGTCATCCGTAAGGGATACAAGGCTGATAAGGCGCACGCTTTCCTGGCAATTGCGGCGCATTTTCCAGATGCGTTCGTCTGCTTCCAGCACTTCTACCGCGCCTGCTTCGGTGCAAAGCTCGTCAAGGCGTTCCATCTTCATATCCAGTTCGTCTTCGTTGTAGGTTTCAACGGTAACGATAACATAAATGCCGTCCTCATAATGCGGTACATTTTTATATTCGCAGTAATCTGCGGTGGTGCGTACATAGGTATTATCCATGTATTCAATGCTGGTCGGGTCAATGCCTGCCTTTAAAAGCAGCGGCACCAAATCAATGGCTTTGTCCGGGTCGGTAAACACGGCAACAAGGTCGAACTTATACGGGCACAGCGGCAAAAGTTTAAGGGTTGCTTTGGTAATAATGCCCAAAGTACCTTCGCTGCCCATAATAAGCTGTTCCAGGCAGTAGCCGGTAGAGCATTTTTTCAAACGCGCGCCCACTTCAATAATTTCACCGATCGGGCTTACAAATTCAATTTCGTGAACCTGGTCGCGGGTAGTGCCGTAACGCACTGCCTTATTGCCGCCCGCGTTGGTTGCCAGGTTGCCGCCGATTAAGCAGCTGTCGGCGCTGCACGGATCGCCTGCATAAAGATAACCTGCTTCGTTGGCAACACGCTGAACTTCAACGGTAGGCACACCGGCTTCGGTAACAAGATACATGCCTTCGGTATTCAGCTCGATAATTTTATTCAAACGTTCCATTAAAAGCACAATGCCGCCGCAGACAGGTATTGCACCGTCAGCAAGGCTGGTGCCTGCACTGCGTACGGTAACGGGCACATCAAATTTATTGGCAAGTTTCATAATTTCCGCAATTTCCTGTGCCGAAGCAGGCTTTACAACAACTTCCGGCTTGTGGAATTTACGCGGGTCGGTTTCTTCGTCAGTCTGATAGTGTTCCAGTGTTTCAGCGTCAGTCATAACGTATTCAGCGCCTACAACACCTTTTAATGCTTCAATTACTTCCTCGATAACAGGAGCATAAGTTTTCATACTTCATCATCCTTCCATAACTGCCGCCCAAATGGCAAGCAGGTAAAATACATATCTTTAATAATTATAATACAAAACTGCATGAATTTCAAAATTACAGACGCCAAAGTAAACAAAAATCCCTGCTAAAAAACAGGGATTTTAAAAATTTTACATTGAATTAAAAATTGCGCTGGTAGCTGATGCCGATAATTTTGGTAAAGCTGTCGTGCGTATGGGCATGACGACCTTGAGGTTTTACTTCATCTGTAGAATCATTAAATGCAAAACTCAAATCTCCTACGTCCATCCAGCCCAAAGCTATTGCCAGTGTCTGGTCTTTATCGTTATAGCGCGCGCCGATGGAATAAGTTTTCCTGTTGCCGGTCGGCACCATAAAATCGCCGCCGTTATAAGGAATGGAAGATTCATCATAAGCAAAGCCTGCCATCAGCGTGTATTTATCGCTTAATTTATGCTCCACGCCGATAGCATAACGCCAACCATCTTCCCAGTTTTTGGGATTGTTTTGCGGTCCGTCAAAACCATACCCTACATTACTTAACATAATATTAAGGTTTTTATAGGTATCCCAACCTGTACGTACAGCGTTTAATTCCACGCGAGTTTTATCGTTAAACTTATGGCTGTAACCAATATGCCAGGATTCCGGCAACGTTACCTCGCCGTAAGCATCTCCGGAAATGTCTATAAATTTTCCAGTAGGCAGACCGTTTGAACCAATTACAGGCATATTATAAGCATTAAAATCTGCTTCCATGGAGTGTTTTATGCGGCTGCGGTAAACTACGCCGATTTCGTTCTTATCGTCAAAAGCATAGTTGGCAGCGGCATTCCAGCCCAAAGCATAGCTTTCACCCTTGGTATGGGTTGGTCCCATAGGTGCCGTACCTGTATGCATCAGGTGCTTTTCTAATGTTAATCCAACGTAGTTAATCTCCGCACCTACGGCTGCGCTCCATTTATCGTCAAACTTGTGCGCAAAGGTCGGAGTAACGCTCACGCCGTTTAGGCGGGAAAGAAACGCATTGGTAGAAACTTGTGAATTACGTTCAAATTCGGACACCATGGCAAAGCGGCTGAACGCGCCAATGCCGAACCAATCCTTATCGTTCAGTTTTTTAACATAATAAGTGCCGGGCGCAAAACCAAAATGTACGCGGTTAGTGCCGCTTTCAATCAGTGTATCAGCAGCATCATACAAATCATATTCGCCATGCGGGCTGATGTAGGTTGCACTTACCTTAAAAGCCTCGCCGTCCACCTTAGTGATAGATGCCGGGTTGTAAGCCACGTTAGCAGCATCGCCTTCGGCAAACATACGGGCACCGCCCATGGCAACGCCTTCGGCACTCCATTCGTTAATGGCAAAACCTTCTGCTCCGGCAGCCTGCGGCAAGCCCAAAGCACATAAAATACCTAATGCTAAAACTTTATTTTTTAAATTCACATCGTCACCTCTGTTAAAATTATTAGCAGCTGGTACTATTGTAGCAGATTTGTGAATTTTTAGCTACAAAAAAAATACGCCCCTGCATTAAATAAGGGGCGTAAAAAATTTTATTTATCGTCAATACCACGGCGCAGCACTATCGGGCGCTGCTTTTCCCACGGTTTGTATTGCACGGTGCTGCAAAATTCATAGGCTTTATAGCGTTTTGCGGCGTCTTCTTCCGCTGCGGCTTTAGCCAGGTCTCGTTCTGCGATATCGTTTTGCGGGTAATATTTAAAGGCTTCGGCGTAAATTTCACTTGCTTTAGCGTCATCACCTGCGTTGTGTGCATCTTCTGCCAAAAACTTCAGTGCAAAATATTTATACGGGTTCACACCATTGTTGTCCTTTTCCGCTTCAACCATTGCCTTGGCTTCATCAACAGCCTGCTGCGTTTTGCCTGCTTCGCTCAGCACCATCAGCCTGCGGTAAAACATATCGCCGCGGGCGCAGCTGTGAAAGCTGTGTTTATAAGCACGGCTCAGGTCATACGCTTCTTTTAAATAGGTAAGGGCTGCTTCTTCGCTTTTGGCCAGTTTCCAAACTATTTCCGCAATATCGCGCAGGCACAAAACCTTGTGCTCCGCTTCGCTTAAACCATATTCCGGGTCGTCATCCATATTGGGCTCTACATTTACAACAGTGCTTAAAACACGCATTGCGCTTTCGGTATCGCCCATCCAGTAAAGCGCGCGCCCTACAATCGAGCGGCAGCGCCAGTCATTATAATCCTGTATCATGCCTACCGGCACAGGGTATTCTCCGTTAGCCAAACGGGAAACATAACCCATCCATTCCTGTTGGTCCATATTATCTGCCTCCTGTCAGTCTGCTTTATTTAATTGTACCATAATAAAATATTTTTGGCATAAAAAAGGGCTGCCGCACACATGGAAAGATGTGCGCACAGCAGCCTAAAATAAGGGAAAGCGTTAGTTAAGGCAATGTATAAAAACATCATTGCACAATGCAAATTATACACTGCTAAAAGAAATTTGTCAAGTCTTTCTATAATTTATTAAAATTATTAATTTTTTGTAACATTTTTGGCGCAGCCGCATAACATAAACGCACTAACAGCTAAAATATTCTTTCTTTTACTGCGCTTTTAAAAGCTGCGGCGCCATTAATGTTTCCTTTACATCTTCCCATACAACAAAATTGGCCTTGCTGAAGCCGTTAAAAGTTGTTGCCGATGCCGATGTATAAGCCCCGCAGATAGGCACAAGGATTAAATCGCCTTCTTCCTGGCGCACTGTCATTTTGCCGCGGAACATAATATCGAGCGAATCGCAGCTCGGGCCTGCAAAAGTAGCGGCCACCTGCTCGCCTTCTTTAAAGCTGATAAGTTTAAAATCCCACTGGTCAAAAAGCACGCCGGAAAAAGTTCCGTAAAGGCCTTCATCAAGGAAATACCACGGCTGCCCGCCGCGCTCCGTTACGCCGATAACACTGGTAATAAGGTTTACTGCCGTACCGCAGATAAAACGCCCGGGCTCTGCCCAGATTTCCACTCCCGGAAAATCTTCGTCAAGGCGTGCATTAATCTGATTGAGCATTTCCTGCAAATTAAAGCGTACTTTCGGTTCGGGAATGGGGAATCCCCCGCCGATATCCATAATGCGCAGCTGCATGCCTGCCGCCGCTGCTTCTTCAAAAATTTCACGCGCAATATCAAGCGCATACAAATAAGGGTCGGCGCTCGTAGTCTGGCTGCCTACATGAAAGGCAATACCGGCAGCGTCAAGCCCTGCATCCCTTGCTTTCAGCAAAAGTTCCAAAGCCTGCTCGCGTGCGGCGCCGAATTTTTTATTCAAATCGACATGAGCCGAACTGTTATCTATCCTGATGCGCAAAAGCACCGTTGCACCCGGGCACTCACGTGCCATTTTATCTATTTCGCCTGCGCTGTCAAAAGTCATCTTGCCCACACCGGCATTACGGCAGGCACGCAGCCCGTTCACCGTTTTCATCGGGTTGGCGTAAATCATCCTGCTGCCGTCAACGCTAAGGGAACTTAATTCCATAATTTCCCCGTCGGAAGCAACGTCAAAGTTAGAGCCGAGGTCACGCATCAGTTCCAAAATACGCCTGTGCGGATTGGCTTTAATGGCATAAAAAACTTTAACGCGCGGCAGATGTGTGCGCAAAAGGCGGTAATTTTTTTCAATCTGCCCCAGCGAAAGCACCAGAAGCGGAGTACCATATTCCTGGGCCAGCGCCTCGGTTTCTTCTTTGTTAAGCCTGAAATATTTTTCTTTTTTCATATCCACTCTCCCCTTGCCTGAGCATTAATTAACGTATATGATTGTACCACAATTTTCAGAAAGTACAATAGGAAAATGAAAGAAATTACAAAATTTTAAAGGAGTTGCGTCCAAAACTTTAATAATCGCTGATAGCGGCAATTTTAAGCGGAAAAATCCCTAAATTTTACAGTTTTTTAATCTTTTTTCATTCCACCAAATATTGTGGCACGGCAAAGAGCCTTAAGCAAAATACGGCAAAATAAAACGCTATTTCAATATGCCAAAACTTTCTGTCCACTTTTTCTTTACTATTATATTAGCCTTAAAATCAATCTTATCTTAAAAAATAAAATAAAAAAACACCTGCAAATAATGCAGGTGCGCATATTTTCTGGAGCGGGTGACGAGACTCGAACTCGCGACACATAGCTTGGGAAGCTATTGTTCTACCACTGAACTACACCCGCATGTGTAAATTGTATTAATAATTATATCACAGCCTTTCCGGCTTGGCAATATTCTAAAACCCGGCCGGCCTCCATGCTGCCGCCGGTTCAAAAATTTTATGCCCTATCTTTACAAAGTTTAAAGATTATGGTAAAATCTCGTCTTGCCGTCACTTTTAAAGGCGGTAAAATTTGATGATAGGAGGAATATGATGGTTTATATTAAGCCGTCTACACGCCTGCGTACCGATTACAGCCAAATTGCCGAACTGGCACGCAGAACAGGCGATGCAATTTACATTACCAAAAACGGGGAAAAGGATTTAGTGGTGATGTGCGCCCGGGCGTTTGAACTGCGCGACTTAGTATTAAAACTCAGCAATGTAGTTTTGGAAAGCGAAAACACGAGATTAAACGGAGCAGCTGCTTGCGCTCTGGAAGAATTTGAAGCAAGCCTGAAGCAGAAAAGCCATGGTTGAAGCGTCAATAAGGCTTCTGCCGCGCGCGGTTGACGACCTGAAAAATATCGGCGCTTACTGGCGGCGCAACATTACACCGGACGAAGCAGACAGAATAACCGGCAAAATACTGCGCGATTTAAAAGAACTGAAGCTCTTTTATCCGGCGGCCGACAGCATTAAATACGAGCCGCTGAAAAGCAGGAATTTTAAAATTTTAAAAAGCCAGAACTATATCTGTATCTGTAAAAAGGTAGAGCACATTATTTATGTTTACCATATTGCCCACCTGCCTACGGAATATCCCGATATTTTTTAACTTATAACAATAACAGCACACCAAAGCAGCTTTACAATGCTTTTTAGTGTGCTGTTTATTTATTTTCTGCCTTTAACCTTTAGCTCCATCTGCCGTTTGGAACGCCGGTACTGCAGCATAAAGCGGCGCACCTTCAGCACGCGGAACAAACTGGAAACCAGCATTACGCCAATGGCAATGGCAACAGAGTCCGTCATTGCCGTAAGCAAAATGGAAGTTCCGTTGTTATATTCATTATTAATAATGGCAAACATGCCCTGATAAATGCCCAGCCCCGGCACCAGAGGCACTATGCCCGGTATAACAAACACCGTTACCGGCTGTTTGAAAATGCGGGAACTGAGCTCGCTTGCCAATGCCAGCGAAATAGTGGCGCAAAAGTTGGAAACAAACGACGTATAGCCAAGCTCATGCCGCAGATATATAAAAACTACCCAGCCGATAGCGCCAATAACGCCGTCGATAAACACAATCTTTTTCGGCGCCTGAAACAGCACCGCAAAAGCCATAGTGGCAATGCAGGCAAACCCGAAGGCGGTTATAATTTCCATAAATCCCACCCCCAGATAAACCAGGCACGCAGCACAAACGCAATGCCGATGGCAATGGACGAAGCAAACAGCAATGCTTCCGCAATGCGCGAATTGCCGCTCATTAAATTACCTGCCATATAATCGCGCAGGCCGTTGCAGAATGCCACGCCGGGCACAAAGGGCATCAGCGCGCCTACAATAATTTTTTCCATTGTACACTGCACGCTCATGGCGCAGCAGATAAGCGCAACGGTTGCAATAACAACACCGGCCACGGCGTTTTCCCAAAAAGCGCTGGGGTGGTAGCCTGCAATCTGCTTTAAGGCAACCATGGCAGCGCCGCCCGTAATAAAGGCCGCAATAAAGTCATGGCTGTTGCCGCCCAGCATCGCCGCAAAGGCTGCCGAACCAATGCCGGAGGCAAGGCAGACCATCCATTTACCGTAAGGCGCGGGCTGTCTCCATTTCTTGTCCAGCCATTTACAAGTATCTTCGTAGCCCATATCCCACTTGGCAAAATTGTAGGACATGCTGTTCATTTCGCTGATAAGGCTTAAATTGGTGCTGCGGTAGCCAATTCTGCTTACGCGGATAAAGCTGTCGGTATCTTCGTTGCCCAAAATTATAACGGTAGGCGTTACAAAAGGGTCAACCTCATAGCCGTGCGCCAGGCAGCAACGCGAAATGGTATCTTCCACACGGTAGGTTTCCGCGCCGCTTTTCAGCAGAATTTTACCCATTTTTACAGCTATATTGATTGTCTGGTCACGTGTAAAATCTGTTTTAGCCATTATTTTTCACCGCCCTGTGCGGCAAAAAGCTCTGCCACAGCTTTTTTAAAAGCGTTGGCACCGCCCATGGAAGGATGCGGCACACACTCGCAGGCAACGCCATATTTACCGAGCGTCTGCTGCGATTTGCGCCCGATTGCCACAACCTTCATTCCGGGAACAAGCTGCAGTAAAAGCCGCGCGTACTCAATGCCAACATCCAGCTCCTCGCCTGTCGGCGTACGGTTGCTTAAAATATTGCCGTCTTTATACGGATGGAACGGAAAAATGTTCCACAAAACCGTATCGTAGGGAGATAACCCGTGGCGCGCAATGGCGTTCCACATAACCGTCGCCGTGGGTTCGTTAAAGCCGTACAGTTTTTGCGTGCGGTTCAGGCGCGGGCTGTCCGGATTGCTGGTGCGCCTGTAATTCCAATCGCCCAGAACTGCCTGCGGCTCAACATCCGGATGATTGCCGAGCAAAATACGCTCACTGGTCATGGCCATGCCGCTGAAATGCCCGCCCTGGTAGCCGAGCCCTTCGGCAATGAACAGAAAATGGGCATTTTGGCGCAGCTTTAAATAGCGCAGAAAATTTGCCGCACGTATTACAGGCGCCTGCGGGCCAATATCACATTCACTGTCGTAATCTGCCCACGGGTTAAAAACCTGCGGACTGCTGTATTGTTGTAGTTTTTCAATAAATTCTTCTGCCGTCACAACTGTTACCGCCATTAAAGTTTTACATCAATCTGTGCCGATACGCCTACGCCCTGCACACGGTTAACATCGGTAATATCAACTTTGTCAATCGGTATCAGCGCTTTGGCGCGGAAACTGCCGAAAAACGATGCTTCTATCAAAAGCGCAGCCTTGCATTTTTCTACCTGCGCATGCGGGCCGCTTACCTGCGCCGCACCTGCATAGCTGCCGTCGCCAACGGTAATTACCGGCACAACCTTGGTTGCGTAATCACTGCTTACGGCGTATTTGCCGGTTAAAGTGTTAATGGCGCTGTTAAGCTGGTCATCAAACTGGCTTACAAGCACGCCGATGGCGCCGCCTTTTAAAACAGTGCCCAAAATTCCGGCCTGTGCCGGAGCAGTGCTGCTGCCAAGTATAAACCCGCATACCAGAGCAGCCGCTATATATTTTTTACCCTGCATAGTAAAACCTCCTGTTAAAAAATTTACAATATAATTATCTTCGCCGTTTTTTTATAAACGCCTGCCAGATGTAAAACTTTTTTCTTCATATTTACATCAGCCTTCTTTTGGCGTACCATTAATATATAAGTTTTATAAAGGAGCTGAAACCTATGGAATTCTTTCAATATTTAGCACCGACCAAAGTAATTTTCGGGCGCGGCACCGAAGCACGCACCGGCGCACTGTGCAAAGAAGCCGGTGCAACAAAGGTTCTCATTCATTACGGCGGGCACAGTGCCAAAAAATCCGGCCTGATTGACAGAATCTGCGCTTCGCTTCAGGCGGAAGGCATCAGCTATACAGAACTGGGCGGCGTTGTGCCGAACCCGCGCCTCAGCAAAGTTTATGAAGGCATTGAACTGGGACGCAAAGAAAAAATAGATTTTATACTGGCAGTAGGCGGCGGCAGCGTTATCGACAGCGCCAAAGCCATCGGCTACGGCCTTACCAACGAAGGCGACGTATGGGACTACTACACCGGCAAAGCACCGCAGGCCTGCATGCCTATCGGCGCAGTGCTGACCATTGCCGCCGCAGGCAGCGAAATGAGCAACGCCAGCATTATCACCAACGAAAACGGCTGGTTAAAGCGCGGCGCTTATTCTCCTTACGCTTACTGCAAATTTGCCGTTATGAACCCCGAGCTTACCTATACCCTGCCCGCTTACCAGACGGCAAGCGGCTGCACGGATATTATTGTACACAGCCTGGAACGCTTTTTTACCAAACCGAATGTTAAACAGCTTAATTTAACGGACGGCATTGCGGAAACGCTGATTAAAAACGTAATGCGCAACGTAAAAACCGCCCTAAAAAAACCTGATGACTACGATGCACGCGCTGAAATTATGTGGAGCGGCACCCTTTCACACAACGATATCACCGGCGACCGCACTTTGGGCGACTGGGCCTGCCATCAGCTGGAGCACGAGCTCGGCGGCATGTTTGATATCGCCCACGGCGCAGGGCTGGCAGCAGTTTGGGGCAGCTGGGCGCGTTACGTAATGCTGGTTAACCCCGCACGCTTTGCACAGCTTGCCGTTAATGTTTTCGGCATTCCCTATACCGCAGGTGCGGAAGAAAAAATTGCCCTTGAGGGCATTGAAGCCATGGAAGCATTCTTTAAGAGCATTGGCATGCCGACGAAAATCAGCGATATGGATATTCACCTTACCGATGAACATATTAAAGAACTGGCCTATAAATGCAGCTTTAACAACACGCGCACCATCGGCGGCTTTAAAGCACTGAACATTGACGACATGGAAAAAATTTACCAGATGGCCAAATAACCCCTGCCGGAATATGATGAAAAAACTTTTACTGACAGGTTTTGACCCTTTTGCACATTATAACATTAACCCCTCGTGGGAAGCAGTTAAGGCCCTGCCGGAAGTAATCGGCAGCTTCAGCGTGCATAAAATGCTGCTGCCTAATATTTACGGCACGGCCGGGCGGCTCCTGCTTGAAGAAGCTGAGCGCATTAAACCGGACGTTATTTTAATGACGGGCATGGACAGCGGCAGCACACGCCTGCACCTTGACGCAGTTGCCGTAAACCTGCGCGACGCACTTTTAGAGGACAACAAAGGCGCAGCGCCCTGGGGCGAACCCGTTGTACCGGGCGCACCGGCAGCGTATTTTGCCACCATACCAACGCACGCCCTTGTAAAACGCCTGCAAAAGCAGGGCTGCCCGGTTCACCTGGGATACTGCACCGGCGGCTATGTATGCAACGATATTTTTTACACCGCACTGCACCACTTTAACGGCACGCCAGTAAAAACCGGCTTTGCACATGTGCCGCTGCTCCCGCAGATGGTATGGGACGAAAGCAAAGCCCTGCCGCTTGAAGAAACTGTAAAAACCCTGAGGCAGATTATTGAAAATCTGTCGGAAATACTGACGGAGGAAGAATATGCTTGACGCAATCGCCGCAAGGCGCAGCATACGCAAATTTAAAAACACGCCGGTACCGCGCCATATAATAGAAGAAATTATTAAAGCAGGTGCCCTTGCCCCGTCCTCCAAAAACAGGCAGCCGTGGCATTTTGTTGTAACAACCGGCAAAGCAAAAGAAGAAGCGCTGGCCGCAATGGAACAGGGCCTGCGCCGCGAAGCGCAGCAGCCGCTTTTGCCCGAAAGCGCGCAGTATATAGCCGGAGCGTGGAACACGCTTACCATTATGCGGCAGGCACCCGTAATTATTTTTGTAGTCAATACGCTGGGACTTGATTTACTGACCCCGCAGAATGCAGAAAACCGTGTGTTTGAAATTTGTAATGCGCAGTCAATCGGCGCAGCGGTAGAGAATATGTCGCTGGCGGCAGTTGAAAACGGGTTGGGCAGCCTGTGGATTTGCGATATTTATTTTGCTTACCGCGAACTGTGCGCATGGCTTAACTGCGGCGGCGAACTTGCAGCAGCCTTTGCGCTTGGCTACGCTGATGAAGAACCTGCCCCGCGTCCGCGCAAATCGTGGAGTGAGACGGTGGAGTGGCGCGAGTAAGTTATTTAAAATAAAAGGTTTGTTTTATGAACTTTATTGAAGATTTTGCAGAAACCATTAAAAATATACAGGGTTTTCAGCCTGATTTGTTTGCCGGAGCAACGGAAACAGAACTGAAGGCTGCGGAAGAAAAAATGAATATAATGCTGCCGGAGGATTTTAAAAAATTTTACCGAGCGTTTAACGGTCAGAATGAATATGCTGATGCACTTTTTGATACGTTCTTTCTGTGCAGTTTAAAGCAGATACTTTATTTTTGGGATGCTTTCAAATTTAACGAAGAAAATTTTCTGCAAATTCCTGCGGAAGCAGAGCCGGGCATAAAAAATGTATGGGGCTGCGCATTGTGGGTGCCTTTTGCCACAACGGCTGACGGACATTGCCTGTGCCTTGATTTTGCACCGGCAGAAGGCGGCAGTTCAGGGCAGGTTATTACTTTTTGGTATAACTCGCCGGAGCGTGAACTTGTTGCGCCATCCTTTAAGGATTTTATTGTTGATTATGTGGCGAGTATAAAAAACGGTACCTATGTGTACACGCAGGAAATTTATGATGATATTACCCTTGGTATGATAGCAAGAAAAGACGGCAAGCCGATGTTTGGCGTTGAATGACCGTATTAGTTAAGTTCTTGCTTATTATGATTAAAATAAAATTTTGAAAGTTAAATTAAAAATGCAGAACAAAATTTTTACTATTGATAACAAAAAAATAACCGGTTATCCCGCATTGGCAGAAAACAAACCGGTAATTTATTTAACCACCTACAACGATGACGGCGGCGAAGTTTATACAGAGCTGCAAAAGCTTGGCTGCCCGGATTTTACGCTGGTAACAATCAGCGGCTTGAACTGGGAAGCGGAGCTTTCGCCATGGACGGCAGGCAATTTATTTAAATACAGCGAGATGTTTACAGGCGGCGCGGATGCTTACCTGCAATTTTTAACACAGCAGGTTTTACCGCAGGCCGAAGCAGGCTTGAACGGAATTTTGTGGCGCGGTTTGGGTGGTTATTCACTGGCCGGGTTGTTTACGGTATATGCGCTGTACAAAACTGATTTGTTCAGCCGCGCGGCGAGTATGAGCGGTTCGCTGTGGTACCCCGGCTTTAATGATTTTGCCCTGCAAAGCGCGCTTTGCAAAACTCCGCAGCATTTGTATTTTTCTCTGGGCGATAAAGAAGCACGCGCACGCAACCAGTACCTTAAAACCGTGCAGCAATGTACGGAAGAACTGGCAGCGCATTACCGCAGCCTTGGCATTAACACTTTTTATGAACTTAACCCCGGCGGACATTACCGCGATATTATCAGCCGCAGCGCCGCCGGCATTAAGTGGCTATTAACCCAATAATAAAAGCAGCCCGCCGTTATCATGCGGCGGGTTTTACATTGTAAATTCAGCAAAAGCATATAGATGTGCTTCTAGATGTGCTTCAAGGCACGAGCCAAAAAATGTGGCGGTTAAATTCAGCACGCTATTTTTCGGGAGCCCGGCTGCGCAGCCCGGGCGGAATTGGAGAAGCCACATCATTTTTGCCGTGCCGCAGAAGTATATCTATATGCTTTTAAATTTTTAAATTATGATATTGCTACGCTTTCTCATTCCACAAAGTAAAGCCCAGTATCAGCGCGCCGCCGATAAGCTGCATCAGCGTCATGGGCTCGCCTAGTAAAAGTACGGAAATTATTACGGCAACCAGGGGGTCTATATAACTTAAAATAGCGGCTTCCTGCCCCGTTAAATCTTTCAGTGCGGAAAAATACAGGCAGTAAGTAATGCCTGTATGGAACAAACCAACCGTCAGCAGGCACGCCCAGCCGGTACCGTCCAGCAGGTTCAAATTAAACCCGCTGCTTACCGCCACATACGGCAGCAAAGTAACAACGGCAGCTAGCATCTGCAAAATGGTACGCTGTATGCCTGCCACGTTTTTAATAAATTTATTAAGCAAAATAACAGCGGCATAAAAAACCGCCGCCCCCAGCCCAAACAAAATGCCTGTAATACCGGCAGTTTCTTCACCGCCGCCGGTGCCTATAATAAGCACCAGCCCCAGCGTGGACATTACAAAGCAGATAATCTGTTTCGCTGTCAGCCGCTCATGAAACAAAAGCGGCGAAGCAACCGTAACGATAACCGGTGCAAAGTAATAGCTTAAAGTCGCCGCCGAAATTGTTGTATAGCGGTACGCCTGAAACAGCAAAATCCAGTTAATGCCCATGGCAATGCCGGAAGCAAGTAAAAGCGGCAGCTCTCGCCCGGCGTTTTTTAAATTAAGCCCGCCTTTTTTAATAAACACCAGGTAAAACCCGATAAGGACGGACGCCAGCACCGCACGGTACAGCGCCAGTTCACCGCTTGTTACACCGATATTGCGCGTAAAAACGCCCAGCGTGCCAAAAATAACCATAGCCGCACCGAGCATTAATTTTGCCTGTACACTTTCCTTCATAATATCTTTCCCTTTCAAAACAAAATAAATTTTGTAACAGCGTTTTAAATATTGCTGTTTTCTTTTAATATATTGATATTAGTGTAACTCTGTTAAAGAATTATGTCAACAAACGTAAACAAATAAAGCACAGCAAACAAAAATAAACCGCTAAAATTTTATTAAAATCTTTTGTATCTTTCTGCAAATATGGTACAATGTTTAGGAATTTATTTTGCTTTTACGGAAAGGCGTTTAACAAGTGCTTGCAAAAATAAAAAACTATCTGCGCAATGATGTTGTTTTAAGCGTTTCGCTGCTGCTGGCGCTGCTTTCGTGCCTCATTGAGCCGCCCAGCCTTAAATATCTGCGCTATATTGATTTTAATACGCTCATCATGCTGTTCTGCCTGATGCTGATTATTGAAGGCCTGCGCGGGCAGAATTTTTTGCAGTTTATCGGCAGCCGCATATTAATTAGGGTAAAAACAAGGCGCGGCATTGTGTTTACGCTGATATTTTTATGCTTTATCAGCAGCATGTTCATCACCAATGACGTTTCGCTGATTACCTTTGTGCCTTTCGGCATTATGATTTTGGAAATGATTAATTTAACGGACAAACTTTGCGGCACCGTTACGCTGATGACGATAGCAGCCAACCTCGGAAGCATGTTTACGCCTATCGGCAATCCGCAGAATTTGTACCTGTTTTCGCTTTCGGGCATGGGCGTGCCGGAATTTTTGGAGCTGATGTGGCTGTATACCGGCCTTGCCGCTTTTATGCTGACGGTAGTTGTGCTTGTATTTTACCCGGAAGAACACCTGCAGCTGGATATAAAAACCGAACGGCTTAAAGATAAGCGCACCGTTTGCTTTTACCTTGTTTTATTTGCCTTGTGCGTCCTAACCGTGGCCCATTTTGTGCCGCACCTGGTACTGCTGGCCATTGTTGCCGCCGCGCTTTTATACAAAAATAAAAACCTGTTTCGGCAGATTGACTACTCCCTGCTGCTGACCTTCCTTTTCTTTTTTATTTTTGTCGGCAATATGAACCATATCGGAAGCCTGCACAGTTTTATCAATCAGATTCTGGCCGGCAACGAAGTTTTAATAAGCGTCGCCGTCAGCCAGGTTATCAGCAACGTACCTGCGGCAATGCTGCTTTCAGGTTACAGCAGTAACTACGCCGCGCTCATCGTAGGCACCAACCTCGGCGGCCTCGGTACGCTTATCGCTTCCATGGCAAGCCTTATCTCCTACAAGCAGGTTGCTGCAAAGTATCCGCATTTAAGGCGGCAGTACCTTGCCATTTTTACAGTAGACAATTTAATATTTTTGGCAGCACTGTATGCGCTGCATGCTTATATATAAAAAAATCCCTGCCATTTTGACAGGTATTTCCATTTTAAACTAAGTGTTTAATTATTGGTATTTTTTTAATTAACCCAATGGTAATTAAACTCATTATAACTACAGCTATAGCATAAACAAAATTACCAAATACATTACTGAAAATCGTATATTCTCTTATATATTTAATAGTAACAGGAATATAAATCCAATGTAAAAAATAAATTCCCAAAGTATTTATTGATATTAACTTTATTAATTTATAACTTGTATAATTGTTATAATTATAATTTAAAGACAATATAAAAATGACTATTACATTGCAAAATGTAAAAATAGTATCATAACCGTTCCATACGACATCCCATATTTTTCCAGTCATATATGATACAAATGTACCATATCCAAAAAGCAATGTCATATTTATAATTAAAAGGGAAATTGCTATTAGATTCCATCTTTTTTGTTGTTCTTGAATTTTATGAACAAAATTACTGATTAACCCCCCACAACAAAAATACACAAAAGCGTATCCGTATATACCTCGAAATGGATTGAACATATTAAACAAATTTGTATTTATTTCTTTTGTATAATTAAAAAATAAATTCAATGCGATAGTAAACATTTCACATATTAATTTATTTCCAAATGTTAATAAAGCAGAAATAGAAATAAAAAAATAAAAAATTTTTTTATTAGTATCATAACAATTTTTTAATAAAGGGAAGAAACAATATATACATATTAGTGTTCCCATAAACCAAAGATGGTGAATCCATCCATGTTTCCACTGCCAAAGAGCTTTAATAAATTCTTTTATAGTAAAGTATTCATTTTTTATTATCATAAATAAAAATAATGTTATAATACCCCATATACCGGTAAGAAGTATTAATTTTATTATTTTTATTATGTGTTTCTTCAAAATAAAATCTTTATTAAAAAGTAAAAATCCATTAATAAAAAAGAAAAGCGGTACACAAGTTGACAATATTGTTCTAAACCAATATGAAGCCGCGCAAGCCAAGTCCCCCCCGGTTAGAAAATTGACACTATAATTTGAACTATGATACATAACAACAAATATTATAGCTATACTTTCTACTAAATCAACATTTCTTATTCTATTGATATTTATTCCTTTGCTCGATAGATTCATTTTATAAATAACCTCTTAAAATAAATTTTGTTAGTAATTTGCTTTAATTATTTTATTATATACTTGCATAGTAAACAAGACCATTACATAGTCTTTTCATTTTTCCGCAGGAATATTTTTATAAAAAAGCCGGATAGCCTTGCGGTAAAATGCTATAAATGGTATGATAAGAAAGGATAATAAGTTTTGTCGTTAAGGAAGGGCACAAAAGAGGCTGCTTCCTGTTTCTTATTGTAAAAAACACTTTGGGGGGCAAAAATATGATTGAACGCTATACCAATCCGGAAATGGGCAATATCTGGACTCTTGAAAACGAATTCCGCACCATGCTGCGCGTGGAAATTCTTGCCTGCGAAGCCATGAACAAACTGGGCATTGTGCCCGATGACGCTTTGCATGACATTCAGACCAAAGCAGATTTCCGCATTGAACGCATTAAAGAAATTGAGGCTGTTACCAACCACGATATTATCGCCTTTTTAACAAATGTTGCAGAATATGTGGGCGATGCTTCCAAATACATCCATAAAGGCTTAACCTCAAGCGACGTTAAAGACACCGCTATGGGCGTTATGATGCAGCAGTCCGCAGACCTTTTGATGAAACACCTCGAAAAGCTGCACGAAGTTTTAAAACGCCGCGCCGCCGAACACAAACACACCGTTATGATTGGCCGCACGCACGGCATTCACGCCGAACCGATGACCTTCGGCCTGAAATTTGCGCTGTGGATGGATGAAACCGAACGCAATATGGAACGCTTAAAACAGGCCCGCGAATTCATTTCCGTTGGCAAGCTTTCCGGCGCTGTCGGCACTTATTCCAACATCGACCCGTTTGTTGAAGAATATGTATGCGAAAAACTCGGCATTAAGGCTGCACGCCTGGCAACCCAGGTTATCCAGCGCGACCGCCACGCCGATTATTTAACCACCATCGCCATTATCGGTTCTTCGCTGGAAAAAATGGCAACCGAAATCCGCAACCTCCAGCGCACCGATATCCGCGAAGCTGAAGAATATTTTGCGCCCGGCCAGAAAGGTTCTTCGGCCATGCCGCACAAACGCAACCCCATTACCTGCGAAAAAATCTCCGGTATGGCAAGGCTGCTGCGCGGTTATGCCGTTGCTGCCCTTGAAGACGTTACCCTGTGGCATGAACGCGATATTTCCCATTCTTCCGTAGAAAGGGTTATTCTGCCGGATGCAACCATTGCACTGGACCATATGCTGCGCAAATTCATCAACATTGTTGATAAACTGCTGGTTTATCCGGATGCAATGATTGCAAACATGAACAAAACCGGCGGCCTTATTTACAGCCAGAACCTGCTGATTGCCCTTGTAAGCAAAGGCGTACTGCGCGAGGATGCTTACAAATGGGTACAGCGCAACGCTATGGCCCGCTGGCTGGAAGGTGCAGACTTTAAAACCAATGTTGAACACGATGAGGATATTAAAAAATACCTCACCGATGAAGAAATTGAGCATTGCTTTGACCCCATGCCGATGCTGCGCAATGTAGACCTCATTATGGCGCGCTTCGGATTATGATTATATAAGGAGAGATAGTTATGTCATCTGTTGTAGTTATCGGCGCCCAGTGGGGCGATGAAGGCAAAGGCAAGATTGTTGATTACCTGGCTCAGAAAGCCAACGCTGTTGTACGTTATTCCGGCGGCTCCAACGCAGGGCACACCGTTGTTGTAGACGATGTTGCCTATAAGCTGCGTCTTTTGCCCTCCGGCGTACTGTACAAAGATAAAATCAATATCCTCGGCAACGGCGTAGTTATTAACCCCGCAGTTGTACTTCAGGAAATTGCAGGCATGAAAGCCCAGGGCATTGACTGCAGCAATCTTTTGATTTCCGACCGCGCCCACGTTGTTATGCCTTACCATGCAAAATTGGATGAATTGCAGGAAGCTGCACTCGGCGAACACAAAATCGGTACAACCAAAGGCGGCATCGGCCCCTGCTACATGGATAAAGTTGCCCGTACCGGCATCCGCATCTGCGATTTGATGGAACCCGATACTTTTGCCGACAAGCTGCGTGTAAACCTGGCTGCCAAAAATGAAATCATTACCAAAATTTACGGCGGCGAACCGTTTGACTATGACATCGTGCTGAAAGAATACCTGGCTTATGCCGAAGAACTCCGCCCGCATGTTTGCGACACCGGCGTTGTACTTGGCGAAGTTTTTGAAGCAGGCAAAAACGTATTGTTCGAAGGCGCACAGGCTACCTTCCTTGATATTGACCACGGTACCTATCCGTATGTAACAAGCTCCAACCCGACTGCTGCCAATGCGGCAACCGGCAGCGGCGTAGGCCCGCTGTGCATCAACCATGTGGTTGGCGTTGTTAAGGCATACACCACCCGTGTTGGCGAAGGCCCGTTTGTATGCGAACTGTTTGACGCTGACGGCAACGCCCTGCGTGAACGCGGCCATGAATACGGCACCGTTACCGGACGCCCGCGCCGCTGCGGCTGGCTTGACGCCTTTATGCTGAAATACAGCGCACGCGTAAACAGCCTTGACTGCCTGGCAGTAACCCGTCTTGACATTCTTGACGAAATGCCGGTAATTAAAATGTGCGTAGGCTACAAATATAACGGCGAAGAAATCAAACAAATCCCGGCAAGCCTGAAAGTTTTGGCACAGGTTGAACCTGTTTACGAAGAATTTGAAGGCTGGATGACCGATATCAGCGGCGTACGCAAATACGAAGACCTGCCGGAAAACTGCAAAAAATACTTAAAACGCATGAGCGAAGTAGCAGGCGTTGAAGTAGGCATTGTTTCCGTAGGCCCTGACCGCGAACAGACCATGATTTTAAAAGAACTGTTTTAAAAAGTTCATAAACTGAATAATTAACTGCGGCACAGCTTTAGGCTGTGCCGTTTTAGTACAGGAGAACAGTTTTATGGCCAATCTGCAATATGTACTTCATAAAGGAAACAAAAATACCGGCAGCCTTAAATTCGTACAGCCGGAAGCTATGCATGCCGTACTTGAATTTCACAGCGGCATTTCAGGTTATGCGCAAACTCCGCTTGTAAGCCTGCCTAATCTGGCAAAACAGCTCGGCGTTGGGCAGATTTTTGTTAAGGACGAATCGGCACGCTTTGGGCTGAACGCCTTTAAAGCGCTGGGCGGCAGTTACGCCATTGCCAGATACTTATGCGGCAAATTAAATATACCAGTTGACGGAAACAGTTTTAACGTTTTGTGCAGCGAAGAAGCCAGAGCCAAACACGGCACCGTAACCTTTGTAACGGCAACGGACGGCAATCACGGGCGCGGCGTAGCCTGGGCCGCCAAACTTCTGGGGCATAAAGCAGTTGTTTACCTGCCCGAAGGCTCAAGCCAGGAACGCCTTAACAACATCCGCGCACTGGGCGCAGAGGCGGAAATTACAAAATTTAACTACGACGGCGCCGTGCGCCTTGCCTATGCCATGAGCCGCAAGCACGGCTGGGTACTGGTGCAGGATACTGCGTGGACCGGCTACGAAGAAATACCCACCTGGATTATGCAGGGCTATACCACCATGGCGCAGGAAATTGCCTCCCAGCTAAACGGCATAACGCCGACGCACTTGTTTTTGCAGGCCGGTGTAGGCAGCATGGCAGGCGCAGTGCTCGGCTATTTTGCAGCGCTTTGGCA